>OFTY01000029.1_pt1 | contig 206225 bp, 199 predicted proteins | sample 1775061 | NCBI WGS metagenome assembly OFTY01 (sample SAMN08195773, study PRJEB24354) | sludge metagenome | isolation source: sludge from phenol fed wastewater aerobic bioreactor B | place: India: Nagpur | collected 2016-09-16 | reverse complement strand
GCCATAGACGAAACCCGACTTGCCGTCGCCATCGCCGTTCACGCGGTCCCAGCCGCCGATCACTTCGGCGCGCGGACCCTGGAAGGTGCCGTCCTGCGCGAGGGCGGGGGTTGCGGTGGCCGCCACCAGGGCGAGCGCGGTCGTTGCGAGAATTCGCATTTCTTTTCCTACCTTTGGACTTTGATACTCAGGTTCGGATGGCCATCCGGGCCTCTACGTAGGCCTCCGATTCCGCAGTGCAATATGGCAATTTAATTACAATCCTGCCGTGTTGCCTTTGTGCCACACCGCCGGGGTTGATCATCTCCTGTTCAGGTTGGATGGCGGGCAGTCCCGGCATTTGCTGCGATGCAGCGAAGTTGAAAGCTGATTCAGGTTCGCTTGACCCGGGCTTCCGCGCCGGACTATCGCCCCGGGCGAAGTCAGGAGAGAATCGCGGATGAAGAAGCTCTACCCCAACGCCACGGCAGCGCTGGAAGGGCTGCTGTTCGACGGCATGACGATCTGCGCGGGCGGTTTCGGCCTGTGCGGCATTCCCGAGCGGCTGATCGACGCGATCCTCGCCGCCGGCACGAAAAACCTCACCATCGCCAGCAACAACGCCGGGATCGACGGCGAGGGGCTCGGCAAGCTGCTCCGCTCGCGCCAGGTCAGGAAGATGATCTCCTCCTATGTCGGCGAGAACAAGGAGTTCGAGCGGCAATATCTGGCGGGCGAGCTCGAGGTCGAATTCTGCCCGCAGGGCACGCTCGCCGAGCGCTGCCGCGCGGGCGGGGCGGGGATCCCCGGCTTCTACACCAAGACCGGCGTCGGCACCCAGGTGGCCGAGGGCAAGGAGGTCAAGGTGTTCGACGGGCAGGAATATATCCTGGAACGCGGGATCCGCGCCGATCTCAGCATCATCAAGGGCTGGAAGGCCGACGAGGCGGGCAACCTCATCTTCCGCAAGACCGCGCGCAACTTCAACCAGCCGATGGCGACCGCGGGCAAGGTGTGCGTCGCCGAGGTCGAGGAAGTGGTGCCGGTCGGCAGCCTCGATCCCGATGCGATCCATCTGCCCGGCATCTACGTGAAGCGGCTGATCGTCGGCGCGCCCTACGACAAGAAGATCGAATTCCGAACCACCCGCCAGCGGGAGAATGCGTGATGGCTTGGGATCGCAACCAGATGGCGGCACGCGCCGCACGCGAATTGCAGGACGGTTTCTACGTCAACCTCGGCATCGGCATCCCGACGCTCGTCGCCAACCATATCCCGGCCGGGGTGGAAGTGACGCTGCAGTCGGAGAACGGGATGCTCGGGATCGGGCCCTTCCCTTATGACGACGAGGTCGACCCCGATCTGATCAACGCCGGCAAGCAGACGATCAGCGAGCTGCCGCAATCGGTCTATTTCGGCTCCGAGCAGAGCTTCGCGATGATCCGCGGCGGGCACATCGACCTGACCGTGCTCGGCGCGATGGAAGTCGCCGAAAATGGCGACATCGCCAACTGGATGATCCCCGGCAAGATGATCAAGGGGATGGGCGGCGCGATGGATCTCGTCGCGGGGGTCAAGAAGATCATCGTCGTGATGGAACATACCTCGAAGAACGGCGATCCGAAGTTCATCCCCGCCTGCACGCTGCCGCTGACCGGGAAGAATGTGGTCGATATGATCATCACCGATCTCGCGGTGTTCCAGCGCGACGGCCAGGGCGCACCGTTCCGGCTGGTCGAGCTCGCCGACGGGGTGAGTGCGGAGGAAGTTGCGGCGAAGACGACCGCGAAATACGTGGCTTAATCCTTCTCGTTTCCCTCCCTTGAGCAAGGGAGGGGGCGGGGGCGGGTTGGCCGGCGAGGATACCGGCGCGCGCGCTTCATACCCGCCCCACCCCAGCCCCTCCCTTCACGAGGGAGGGGAGCAGGGCTCGCGTAATTTCATTACACCATAAGCATAAAAACCGGACGATCATGACGTTGCCCTGAAGCGATTAGGCTTCTAAGGCGTCTCGCATCATGGCCACTCGCCCGCTCACGCTCTACGAAAAGGTCTGGAACGCGCACGTCGTCGAACGGCGCGACGACGGGACCTGCCTGATCTATATCGATCGCCACCTCGTTCATGAGGTCACCAGCCCGCAGGCGTTCGAGGGGCTTCGCGCCGCCGGCCGCAAGGTGCGCCGGCCCGATCTGACGCTCGCCGTCCCCGATCACAACCTGCCGACCACCCCGCGGGTCGACGCGAACGGGCGCGAGCTGCCGATCGCCGACCCGGAAAGCGCGACCCAGCTCGCCGCGCTGCGCCACAATGTCGCGGAATTCGGCGTTCCCTATATCGACGCGCTCGCGCCCGCGCAGGGCATCGTCCATGTCGTCGGCCCCGAACAGGGCTTCACCCTGCCCGGTACGACGGTGGTGTGCGGCGACAGCCACACCTCGGCGCACGGCGCGCTCGGCGCTTTGGCGTTCGGGATCGGCACCAGCGAGGTCGAGCATGTCCTCGCCACCCAGACGCTGCTGCTATCGCAATCCAAGACGATGGAAGTCCGCGTCGACGGCACGCTCGGCTTCGGGGTCAGCCCGAAGGACGTGATCCTCGCGATCATCGGGCGGATCGGCGCGGCCGGCGGCACCGGCTATGTCATCGAATATACCGGCGATGTGATCCGCGCGATGTCGCTCGAAGGGCGGCTGACCGTCGCCAACATGTCGATCGAGGGCGGCGCGCGCGCCGGGATGATCGCGCCCGACGATACGACCTTCGCCTATCTCAAGGGCCGCGCGATGGCGCCGACCGGCGCCGATTGGGACAAAGCGGTCGATTGGTGGCGCTCGCTCGCCACCGACGCCGGGGCGGTGTATGACAAAAGCGTCGTGCTCGCCGCGAGCGATATCGCGCCGGGCCTCACCTGGGGCACCAGCCCGGAGGATGTCGTGCCGATCACCGGCGTCGTTCCCGATCCCGAAAGCTTCGCCGATCCGTCCAAACAGGCGGCGGCGCGCAAGTCGCTCGACTATATGGGGCTCGCCCCGGGGACGCGGATGCAGGACGTCGCGATCCAGCATGTCTTCATCGGCAGCTGCACCAACAGCCGGATCGAGGATCTGCGCGCGGCGGCAGCGGTGGCCGACGGGCGGCACGTCGCAAACGGGGTGCGCGCGATGGTCGTCCCCGGCTCGGGGCTGGTCAAGCAGCAGGCCGAGGCCGAGGGGCTCGACCGGATCTTCACCGCGGCGGGGTTCGAATGGCGCGAGCCGGGCTGCTCGATGTGCCTCGCGATGAACCCGGACAAGGTGCCGGCGGGCGAGCGCTGCGCGTCGACCAGCAACCGCAATTTCGTCGGGCGGCAGGGGCCGGGTGCGCGCACCCACCTCGTCTCGCCCGCAATGGCGGCGGCGGCGGCGGTGAGCGGGCGGCTGACCGACGTGCGCGAGTTGATCGGTTGAGAGAGGGGAGGGCGCGATGAAGAACGTGCTGGTGTTGCTGGTCGTCGGATCGCTGCTGAGCGGGGTCGCCGCTTATGCCGCGATCGCCAAGACCGCCGGGGCGACCAAGGAAAAGACGGCGACGCGTTGAATTCACGGCACCGGCCCGCTCCCGTACCCGACCTCCCACTCGGTTTATCCTTGATGGAAGGTCGGGTGGGGAGCGGGCCGGCGCCGCCGAACAAGAACGCGCACGCGTAGTGGAGTGATGTAATGGAAGCCGTGACGAGCGTTTCCGGCCGCGCCTATCCGTGGGGCCAGAAGAACGTCGATACCGATGTGATCATCCCGGCGCATTGGCTCAAGACGATCACCCGCGCCGGGCTGGGTCGCGGCGCGTTCGAAACGGTGCGCGCGGTGCCGGGCAATGTGTTCGACGACCCCGCTTATGCCGGCGCGCCGATCCTGATCGCGGGGGACAATTTCGGCTGCGGGTCGAGCCGCGAGCATGCCGCCTGGGCGCTCAACGACCTGGGGATCAAGGCGGTGATCGCGCCGAGCTTCTCCGACATCTTCTCGGGCAATGCGTTCAAGAACGGCATCGTCACCGTCGTGCTGCCGCAGGAGGCGATCGACCGGCTGATCGAGGTCGCCAAGACCGATCCGATCTCGGTCGATCTCGAACATATGACGGTGACCACGCCGTTCCAGGACCGGTTCGAATTCTCGCTCGACCCGTTCCGCCGCGAATGCCTGATGCACGGGCTCGACGAGATCGGGCTGACGCTGGAGCGCGACGAAGCGATCACGCGCTACGAGGCCGAGATCGACGGCGCGCGTCCGTGGGTGAGCCAGCGGGCGGCGTAAGTGAAAACTCCCCTCCCCTTCAGGGGAGGGGCGGGGGGTGGGGCGATGTCTCACCGAGACCGTCCGCCCATAACTCCCGACTCCCCCACCCCAAACCCCTCCCCTGAAGGGGAGGGGCTTTAAAGGGTCTGGACGCGCCGCGCCGCGCGCTGCAAGACGATACCGTTAATTCGAAAAAGAGCGAAGGAGCGGACATGCGCGCATTGCTGTCGACCGCGATCGGCGGACCCGAAACCCTGACAATCGGCGAATTGCCCGAACCGACGCCTAAGCCGGGCGAGGTGGTGGTCGCGGTGAAGGCGTGCGCGGTCAACTATCCCGACGTGCTGGTGATCGAGGACAAATATCAGTTCAAGCCGCCGCGGCCGTTCGCGCCGGGCGGCGAGGCATCGGGGGTGGTGATCAGCGTCGGCGAGGGCGTCTCGGCGTTCAAGCCCGGCGATCGCGTGATGGGCAATAGCGGGATGGGCGCGATGGCCGAGCGCGTCGCGTTCCGCGAAGCCGCGCTCTATCCGCTCCCGGCCGAGCGCAGCTTCGAGGAAGGCGCCTCGATGCTGCTCACCTACGGAACGACGATCCACGCTTTGGTCGATCGCGGGCATATCAAGGCGGGCGATTCGCTGCTGGTGCTCGGCGCCGCGGGCGGTGTCGGGCTCGCCGCGGTCGAGCTGGGCAAGGCGCTCGGCGCGCGGGTGGTCGGTGCGGTCTCCTCGGAGGAAAAGGCGCAAGCGGTGCGCGACGCCGGGGCGGACGACGTGCTGATCTATGGCCGCGGGCCGTTTTCCAAGGAGGAATCGAAGGCGCTGGCGGATGCGTTCAAGGCCAAGGCGGGGCCGGACGGCTTCAACCTCGTCTATGACGCGGTCGGCGGCGATTATGCCGAGCCCGCGCTGCGCTCGATCGCATGGGAGGGACGCTATCTGGTGATCGGCTTCCCGGCGGGCATCCCGCGGCTGCCGCTCAACCTGACTTTGCTCAAGAGCTGCGACGTGTGCGGGGTGTTCTGGGGGGCCTTCGCCGCGCGCGACCCGCAGGCCAACCGCGCCAATATCGCGCGGCTGTTCGAGCTATGGGCGGCGGGCAAGATCGCGCCCAAGGTGACCGGGGTGTTCCCGCTCGAACAGGGCGGCGAGGCGATCGCCCGGCTCGGCCGGCGCGACGCGATCGGCAAGCTCGTGGTGCGGGTGGCGGAATAGCCGTGACCCGCTGCTCCCCTCCCTGGTGAAGGGAGGGGCTGGGGGTGGGTGGGTATGAGAGGCACCGATCCGCTTCCTCGCAGGCCAACCCAACCCCGACCCCCCTCTTGTTCAAGGGAGGGGAGAAAGAGGGGCTACGCGCCGATAACCCCCCGTTGCGCGGGAGGCGCGCGCTCTCTATCTCCATCCGGAGTTAGATTGGGAGCAGACATGACCACGTTCGACGATCGCGAGCGCGCTTTCGAGACCAAGTTCGCGCGGGATGAGGAACTGGCGTTCCGCATCGTCGCGCGCCGCAACCGTCTGCTCGGGCAATGGGCGGCGGAGCTGATGAAGCTCACCCCCGCCGAGGCCGATGCCTATGCCAAGACGGTGGTCCACGCCGATCTCGAAGAGGCGGGCGACGACGATGTGGTGCGCAAGGTGCTCGGCGATCTCACCTCGGCCGGGGTCGAGGCCGACGAGGCCGCGGTGCGCCGCGCGCTCGACGAGCAGACCGTCGAGGCGCGCCGCCAGCTGATGGAAGCGCAATAACATGCCGATGGCGGCCGACGATATCGCCGCGCTGATCCGTGAAGGCATTCCCGATGCGGCGGTGGAGATCACCGATCTCGCGGGCGACGGCGATCATTATGCCGCGCGCGTTACCAGCGCCTCGTTCGCGGGGATGACGCGGGTCAAGCAGCATCAGGCGGTCTATGCCGCGCTCGGCGGGCGGATGGGCGGCGTGCTCCACGCCTTGCAGCTTACCACTGCCGTTCCGAAATAACGGCTTACAGATAGTTTGAGGAACCGGCGATGACCGAAGATGTCCAGGCCCGCATCGATGCGGTGGTGAAGAACAATCCCGTCGTGCTGTTCATGAAGGGCAGCCCGTTGTTCCCGCAATGCGGCTTTTCGAGCCGCGCGGTGGCGATCCTCCAGCATCTGGGCGTCGCGTTCGAAAGCGTCGACGTGCTGCAGGATCAGGGCGTGCGCCAGGGGATCAAGGCCTATTCGGACTGGCCGACGATCCCGCAGCTCTATGTCGGCGGCGAATTCGTCGGCGGATCGGACATCATGATGGAGATGTACGAATCCGGCGAACTGGCCGAGCTGGTCCAGGGCTATGCCAAGGCCGAATAACGGGTGAGGGCGGGGCGTCGCGAACGACGCACCCGCCCTGCTGAAGCGTGACTTACGCTTGGTGTACGATACGCGATGCAGCGCGCGTGCCAGCCGGGCCGACCGGCGGCAAACCTAGCGATACGCTGGTTAACGATGCTTTATCATGAGCGTCGGGTGTAAAATATTCCGACAGAATTCGTTATTCCCGCGAAGGCGGGAATCCATTCTGGCTGACCTCGCGAGTCTCTCCGCGACCTGTGCGAATGGATTCCCGCCTTTGCGGGAATGACGTGAATCCTGATCTTGACCACGGCTGTAATCGGTGCAATTACAGCCGTAGTCATTAGAAGAGGATGTCGAGTCGTGGCGGAACGGATCAGCGATGCCGAACATGCCGTGATGGAGGTGTTGTGGGATGAATCCCCGCTCACCGCGCAGGAGGTGGCCGAGCGTGTCGGCCCCGATCGCGGGTGGAGCGTCAACACCGTCAAGACCTTGCTCGGCCGGCTGCTCGCCAAGAGCGCGGTCGCGCATGAGGAGGACGGCCGGCGCTATCTCTACCGTCCGGCGGTGCAGCGCGGCGATTACGTCTCGGGCGAATCGCGGCGGCTGATCGATCGGCTGTTCGGCGGCAAGCTCACCCCGCTCGTCGCGCATCTCGCCGAGCGCGACCAATTGTCGGCGCAGGATATCGCCGAGATCGAAGCGCTGCTGAAGGCGCTCAAACAATGATCGCCTGGGCGGTGGAGGCGTTGCTCGCCTCGGCCCTGCTGATCGCCCTCGTGCTGGCGATCCGCATCCCCGTGCGCCGCGCGTTCGGCGCGCCCGTCGCTTATGCCCTGTGGCTGCTGCCCGTGCTGCGGCTGCTCCTGCCGCCGTTGCCGACGACGTTGCGCGACGGCGTGGTGCCGCCGCTCGCCGCGCCGCTCCACGATATGGGGCGCGAGATGTCGGTGATGATCCTGCCGGCGACGGATACGCCCGCGGCGGCGACGCATTCGCTGGCGGCGCTGCTCGGCGCGGGGTTCGTGCTGTTGTGGGGCGTCGGGGCGCTTGCGGTGATCGGCTGGCAGTTCGTCACCTATCGGCGCTTCCGCCGCCGGCTGCTTGCCGCCGCGACCCCGCTCGACCGGATCGACGGGGTGACGATCGTCGCGAGCCCCGCCGCCGCCGGGCCGCTCGCCTTCGGGGTGACGCGGCGCTTCGTCGCCTTTCCGCGCGATTTCGCCGGGCGCTACGATGCGGGCGAACGCGAACTCGCGCTGGCGCACGAGCTCGGGCATCACGCGCGCGGCGATCTGATCGCCAATTGGGTCGCGCTGGCGGTGCTCGCGCTGCACTGGTTCAACCCGCTGGCATGGTTCGCCTTCCGCGCCTATCGCGCCGATCAGGAAATGGCCAATGACGCGCGCGTCCTCGCCGGGCGCAGCGCGAGCGAGCGCCACGCTTATGCCTGCGCGATCGTCAAGGCGGCGCACGGCGGGGCGATCGCCGCGGCGTGCCATCTTCATACGGTCGACGATCTCAAGGGGCGGCTGCGGATGCTCGCTACCCCCGCCACCCGCGCGCGGCTGCTCGCCGGGGGCGTCGGGGTGGTGGCATTGGGCGCCGCCGCGCTCGGGCTGACCGCGACCGGCACCGCCGCCGCGGAACAGATGCGCGCGCGGATGGAGCGCGCCACCGGGATCGATATCGACGCGATCAAGCCGAGCGCGCTGCTCCGCCCGCCGCCCCCGGTGACGCCCGAGGCGCAGCCGGCGCCCGCCGCCACCCCCGCGCCGGGCGAGCGTCGCAACCGCGTCGTCGTCCACAATGACGGCGAGACCCATGTCTATGAGGGCGCGGACGCCGACGCCTATCGCGCGGCGCATCCCGTGCCGGTGCCTCCCGTCCCGCCGGTGCCGCCGGCGCCGCATGTCGAGGTGATCGCCCCGGTGCCGCCGGTACCGCCTGTGCCGCCGATGCATTTCGACCGCGAGGCGGCGCGTGCCGATCGCGAAGCCGCACGCGCCGAGCGCGCGGCGGCGCGGGCGATGCGCGCGGCGCCGGTCGTCTCGTCGCAGAATTGCGGCGAGGGCAGCGAGATGACGATGCACGCCGCCGTCGACGGGCGGAACGTCACCGTGATCTGCCGCGATCGTATCGCGCATGCCGGCGACGCGGCGCGGCAGGCGGCGAGGATCGACGCCGCCGAGGCCCGGCGCAACGCGCTGCGCAGCGCGATCGCCGGTCTGCGTGCGTCCCGCGCGTCGCTCGCGGCGAATGCCTCGATGCCCGAGGAAGGGCGGCGCGCGGCGATCGCCAGCATCGATCGCAGCATCGCGCGGATGGAGCATAATATCCCCGACCCGGATCAGTGATCGTAAAGCCCCTCCCCTTCAGGGGAGGGGTTGGGGTGGGGGAGTCACGGGGGAGAGGTCTCGGTGAGATCCCTGCCCCTCCCCCGTCCCCTCCCCCGAAGGGGAGAAGAGAGTTTCCCACCGCTTTCGCTTGCCTTCGCCGTCGCCAGTCGCCATCTCGCGGGGCATGGACGAGCCACCGACCGGCATCGCGATCGCGCTCGAACCGCTCGTAACGCGGGTTCTGGCGCCCAATCCGTCGCCCTATACCTTCACCGGCACGCAGACGCATATCGTCGGCACGCGCGATGTCGCGGTGATCGATCCCGGCCCGGCGGACGCGGCGCATCACGCCGCCTTGCTCGTCGCGATCGCCGGGCGGCCGGTGCGCGCGATCGTCATCACCCACCACCACCGCGATCATTCGCCCGCCGCGATCCGCCTCAAGGCGGAGACCGGGGCGCCGATCGTCGGCGCCGCCGCCTTCCGCCTCAGTGACGACGGGCCGCGCGCCGATGCGGCCTTCGATCCCGATTACGCCCCCGATCGCGTGCTCGCCGACGGCGAGCGTGTCGCGGGCGAGGGCTGGACGCTCGAGGCGCTCGCCACCCCGGGGCATACCTCCAACCATCTCTGTTTCGCGCTGCTCGAAAGCAAGGCGCTGTTTTCGGGCGATCATGTCATGGGCTGGTCGACCAGCGTGGTCTCCCCGCCGGACGGCGACATGACCGCTTATATGGCGAGCCTCGAAAAGCTGATCGGGCGCGACGACCGGGTCTATTATCCCGGCCACGGCGACGCGGTGGAAAATCCCCAGCGGCTGGTGCGCGGGATGCTCGGCCACCGCAAGCAGCGCGAGGGACAGATCCTGCGGCTGCTCGGCGAAGGGGTCGCGACGATCCCGGCGATGGTCGGAAAAATGTATGTCGGGCTCGATCCGCGGCTCGCGGGGGCGGCGGGGCAATCGGTGCTCGCGCATCTCGTCGATCTTGAGCGGCGCGGGCTGGCGATAGCGGAAGGCGCGGCATGGCGGCGCGGCGCGTAAGGCCGTTCATCGTCGATTTCGTCGGCGCGCTGGCGATCCTCATATTGCTGGCGGGGGGCGGCTGGTGGCTGGCGCAGCGCTATGTCGCCGCGCGGCTCACCCCCGATCCGACGACGATCGCCAATGCCAGCCTGTCGGGACTGCGCGAGCAGAATCGGCTGTCGGCCTTCGCCGCGCGGTTCGTCGCGGTGGTCACCTCGAAACAGTCGCAATTCGGGCTGAGCGCCGAGCGCACGACGATCATGCCGGGGATGGTGCGCTACGAAGTCGATCTCGGCCGGCTTTCGGCGCGCGACGTGGCGTGGGATGCCGCGACCAAGACGCTGTCGGTGCGGCTGCCCGCGGTCGAGGTCACCCCGCCGGCGATCGATCTCGACGCGATCCGAAGCTATGGCTCGGGCGGGGTATTGATGACGCTGACCGACGCGCGCGAGACGCTCGACGCCGCCAACCGCACCGCGGGGCAGAGCGAATTGCTCCGCCAGGCACGCGCCGCGCCGATGATGACGTTGGCGAAGGACGCGACGCGCCGCGCGGTCGAGCGCAGCTTCGCGATGCCGCTCAAGGCCGCGGGGATCGACGCGACCGTCACGGTGCGCTTCGCCGACGATCCGGTGCGCAACGACCAGCGCTGGGATGTCAGCCGCAGCATCGAGGAAGTGCTCGGCAACGCGAAGTGAGCGCGGTGCATCGTGCGTCCAATCGGGAGTACCTCCCCCGTTCGCCCTGAGCCTGTCGAAGGGCGTCCTGCCGCCCGAGAGTTGGGGACGCCCTTCGACAAGCTCAGGGCGAACTGATCATATGATATCCCGGCCCTCATGCCGGACTTGATCCGGCATCCAGAGTGACGGGCGACGGCGCTTTGTGGCTCTGGATGCTGACTTTCGTCAGCATGACGAATACTGCTCCCTTGATCGCAAGCCGCGGGCGGTCCATCTGACCGGGCATGGAGCAACCCACCAATTTGCGCGGCCTTGATCTGCGCGCCGAGATCGACCGCCTCCGCAAGGAGCGCAACGCCGTCATCCTCGCGCATTATTATCAGAAGCCCGAGATCCAGGATCTGGCCGATTTCGTCGGCGACAGCCTCGATCTCAGCCGCAAGGCGCAGGCGACCGATGCCGATGTCATCGCCTTTTGCGGGGTGCGCTTCATGGCCGAGACCGCGAAGATCCTCTCGCCCGAGAAGATCGTCGTGCTCCCCGATATGGATGCCGGGTGCAGCCTCGAGGATTCGTGCCCGCCCGAACAGTTCGCGGCGTTCCGCGCGCAGCATCCCGATGCGATCGCGCTGACCTATATCAATTGCTCGGCGGCGGTGAAGGCGCTGTCCGACGTGATCGTCACCTCCTCCTCGGCGGAGAAGATCCTCGCGCAGATCCCCAAGGATCAGAAGGTGATCTTCGGCCCCGATCGCAACCTCGGCGGCTATCTCGCGCGCAAGACCGGGCGCGACCTGATCCTGTGGCCCGGCGTGTGCATCGTCCACGAGGCGTTCAGCGAAACCGAATTGCTCAAGCTCAAGGCCGAGCATCCGACCGCGCCGATCGTCGCGCACCCCGAATGCCCGCCGGTGATCCTCGATCATGCCGATTATGTCGGGTCGACCAGCGGGATCCTCGATTATGCCAAGACGTTCGCCGGCGATACGCTGATCGTCGCGACCGAGCCGCACATCATCCACCAGATGGAAAAGGCGCTGCCGGGCAAGACCTTCATCGGCGCGCCGGGGGCGGACGGCAACTGCAACTGCAATATCTGCCCCTATATGGCGCTCAATACGATGGAAAAGCTCTACGTCGCGCTGCGCGACCTCGCGCCGCGGATCGAGATGGACGAGACCTTGCGGCTGCAGGCGAAGAAGAGCCTCGACGCGATGCTGTCGATGGCCAGCGGGACGGTCGGGCAGGGCGATCTGGGCCCGGCGCGGTAACTTTCCGCAGCGACCTGCCCTCTTGGCTCCCCTCCCTGGTGAAGGGAGGGGCTGGGGTGGGCGGGTGTGAGACGGTTGCGCCGTTATCCCCACGGGCCAACCCACCCCCGACCCCCTCGCTTGTTCAAGGGAGGGGAGCAGGAAGAAGATTAGGGGAGGGGCTTTGTAAGTGGCGTTACGCCACTAGTTCCAACAGCCCTTCGAACAGCCGCCGGCCCTCGTCGCCGCCGTGCGCGGCTTCGATGCGGCGTTCGGGGTGCGGCATCATGCCGAGCACATTGCCGGCGTCGTTGAGCACGCCCGCGATGTTGCGCGCGCTGCCGTTGACGTTCTCGGCATAGCGGAACGCCACGCGGCCTTCGCCCTCGATGCGGTCGAGCGTCGCGGCGTCGGCGAAATAATTGCCGTCGTGATGCGCCACCGGGATCAGGATGCGCTCGCCCGCGGCATAGCGGCTGGTGAAGGCGGTCTGCGCATTCTCCACCGTCAGCGCGACGTTGCGGCACACGAAGTTGAGCCCCGCATTGCGCATCAGCGCGCCGGGGAGCAGCCCCGCCTCGGTCAGCACCTGGAAGCCGTTGCAGATGCCGAGCACCGGCAGGCCCTTCGCGGCGGCGTCGGACACCGCGCGCATGATCGGCGAGCGGGCGGCCATCGCGCCGGAGCGGAGGTAATCGCCGTAGGAAAAGCCGCCGGGTAAAGCGACGAGCCCGGTGCCCTCGGGCAATTCGCTCTCGCGATGCCATACCATTGCCGGCTTGCGCCCGGTCACCGCTTCCAGCGCCACCGCGATATCGCGGTCGCAATTCGATCCCGGAAAGACGATGACCGCGGTTTTCATTTCGCCGGCTCCAGTCGTTCGATGCGATAATTCTCGATCACGGTATTGGCGAGCAGCTGGCGGCACATCGCGTCGATCGCCGAGTCGTCGGTCGAATCGGCGACCTCGAGCTCGATCAATTTGCCGACGCGAGCGCTCTCGATGCCTGAAAAGCCGAGGCCGGCGAGCGCGTGTTCGATCGCCTTGCCCTGCGGATCGAGCACACCGGGCTTGAGCGTCACATAGATGCGGAGCTTCATGCGCGCGCCTATGCCGGAGCGCGCGCCGCGCCGCAACCTTTGCTGCACGATGCGACGGATTCTGTCGGACGTCGGGTGAGCCGATCGCGCTGCCGCACTTTCGCCGATTGTTGGCGATAGCACCGCCCCTGTCACCACGCGTAACGGGAGTCCACATGCGCTACGCCGAAATCATCACCGCCGGGCTGCTTATGGTCACGGCGCTGCCCGCCGCGGCGCAGTCGTTCAGCGGCTCGGTCGAGGCCGAGACCGACGAGCGCCGTCGCGGACTGAGCTGGAGCGAGGGCAAGGCCGCGATCGCGGCATCGGCAACGGTCGGGCTGCCCGCCGGGTTCGATATCGGCGCGCGCGTCACCACCTTGCGCGACAGCCCGCGCGCGGGCGGTGCCGATGCGGTGATCGACGGGACCCTGGGGTATAGCGCCGATCTCGGCGGCGGGGTGCGCGGCGAGGCGTTCGCGGTCGCGCATCTCTTCACCGGCGCGCGCGGGGGAATGAATTATATCGAGGGCGGCGCGGGGCTGAGCTATCAGCTCGGGCCGGCGCAGATCGGCGCCGACCTGCGCTACGCCCCGTCGCAAAGCGCGATCGGCGGCGACAATCTCTATCTCGGCGCGCATGCCAATGTCGGCATCCCCGCGACGCCGTTCACGCTCACCGCGAGCATCGGGCGCTCGTCCGGCTCGGTCGACGACGCGTTGCGCGCGGCGCGGCTGCGCCCGGCGGGGACCTATAGCGACTGGCTGGTCGGGGTGCGCCATATCACCGGGCCGCTGACGCTGGGGCTCGATTATTCGGGGACCAATATCGATCGCGCGGATATCGTCGCCTCGCCTTATGCCGATCCGCGCAACAGCGGCGACCGGCTGACCGCGCGGGCGAGCTTTTCGTTTTAACACCGCTGTGTCCCCGCGAAGGCGGGGACCCAGACTGGGCTCCCGCCTTCGCGGGAGCACAAGGGGCTGAAACGCAAACGGCGCGACAAAAGCCGCGCCGTCGCTAGTCGTCGTGGACAGGACGGCCGTGGTGCGGCCGGCCGTTATCCTCAGCCGCTGTAGTACATATCATATTCGACCGGGCTCGGGGTCATCTCCCAGCGCGCGACTTCCTCGTACTTCAGCTCGATATAGGCCTCGATCTGATCCTTCGAGAACACGTCGCCCTTGAGCAGGAAGTCGTGGTCCGCCGAAAGCTGCTCGAGCGCTTCGCGCAGCGAGGCGCAGACGGTCGGGACGTTGGCCAGCTCCGCCGGCGGCAGGTCGTAGAGGTTCTTGTCCATCGCCTCGCCGGGGTGGATCTTGTTCTGGATCCCGTCGAGCCCCGCCATCAGCAGCGCGGCATAAGCGAGATAGGGGTTGGCGAGCGCATCGGGGAAGCGGATCTCGACGCGCTTCGACTTGGCGCCGGTGCCGTAAGGAATGCGGCACGAGGCCGAGCGGTTGCGGCTCGAATAAGCCAGCAGCACCGGCGCTTCGTAACCCGGCACCAGCCGCTTGTAGCTGTTGGTCGACGGGTTGGTGAAGGCGTTGATCGCCTTGGCATGCTTGATGATGCCGCCGATGAAATAGAGGCACATGTCGGACAGGCCGGCATAGCCGTTGCCCGCGAAAAGCGGATTCTTGCCCTGCCAGATCGAGAAATGGGTGTGCATCCCCGAGCCGTTATCTTCCTTGATCGGCTTGGGCATGAAGGTCGCGGTCTTGCCATAGGCATGGGCGACCTGGTGCACGACATATTTGTAGATCTGCATCCGGTCCGCCGTGGTGGTCAGCGTGCCGAAGGTCAGGCCCAGCTCGTGCTGCGCGGCGGCGACTTCGTGGTGGTGCTTGTCGCACGGCAGCCCCATCTCGATCATCGTCGAGACCATCTCGCCGCGGATGTCGACCGCCGAATCGACCGGCGCGACGGGGAAATAGCCGCCCTTGGCGCGCGGCCGGTGGGCGAGGTTGCCGCCCTCATATTCGCGGCCCGAATTACCCGGCAGCTCGATATCGTCGATCTTGTAGTAGCTCGACGAATAGCTGTTCTCGAAGCGGACGTCGTCGAACATGAAGAATTCGGCCTCGGGGCCGACATAGACGGTGTCGCCGATCCCGGTGGCCTTCACATAGGCCTCGGCGCGCTTCGCGGTGGAGCGCGGATCGCGGGCGTAGAGCTCGCCGGTCGACGGCTCGACGATGTCGCAGATCAGGATCAGCATCGGGGTGGCCGAGAAGGGATCGGTGTAGACCGCATCCAGATCGGGCTTGAGGATCATGTCGGATTCGTTGATCGCCTTCCACCCGGCGATCGACGAGCCGTCGAACATCAGGCCGTCGGTCAGCTCATCCTCGCCCAGGATGCTGGCGACCATCGTCAGATGCTGCCACTTGCCCTTGGGATCGGTGAAGCGGAGGTCGATCCATTCGATCTCCTCGTCCTTGATGCGCTTCAGAACGTCGCTGGCCGTCGCTGCCATGATAATAAGCCCTTCGCTCTTGATAGCCGCCGGGCGGTGCCGCCGGCGGGAGTGGTTTCACATAAGTCGATGACGTCTCAGATCGCGTCGTCGTCGCGTTCTCCGGTGCGGATGCGCAATGCGGTTTCAACGGGGATGACGAAGATCTTGCCGTCGCCGATCCGGCCGGTCTGCGCCGCCTGCGCCACCGCCTCGACGACGCGCTCGACCAGCCCGTCCTCGACGACGACCTCCAGCTTCACCTTGGGCAGGAAGTCGACGACATATTCGGCGCCGCGATACAATTCGGTGTGGCCCTTCTGCCGTCCGAACCCTTTTGCCTCGGTGACGGTGATCCCGGACACGCCGACTTCGTGCAGCGCTTCCTTCACCTCATCGAGCTTGAACGGCTTGATGATCGCCTCGATCTTCTTCACGCGAAACTACCCGCCCCCAGTTGAACTCACACCGTATGCGTACGGCTTGCATCGACCGTGCCAGTCGGGCGCACGAAGGGCAAGGCGGCGACTCGCGCGCGGGCCAGCATAATTGCTGCCCGTTTATCGGGCATCGTGGGGTTGCGTGCCGGATTTGGAGGCAGTCGCCGCTCCCTCTCCCCTCCCCGTTGAAGGGAGGGGAGAGGGAGGCGCGCGCTTATTTCCCCGAGCCGAGGTTCTTCTGCGCCCAATGCGCCTCGTCGATCACATAGAGCCGGATGAGCTGCGCCTGATCGGGGGTCAGCACCTTGGCGAAGCTGACCATCCCCTGATCCTTGAGCGCGCCGTCGATCACGATCGACTTCCACGCATCCGCGCTGCCGAGCGCGCCCGAGCGTTGCAGATTGGGCGTCACCCCGCCGCCGCCGCCCGCCGAGGCGCCGTGGCATACCTGGCAGAAGCGCGCGAACAGCGCGCGGCCCTGCGCCACCTGTTCGGGTGTGGCCGCGTTCGCCGGCAAGGTCACCGGGCTGTTGTCGGGCGGGGTGGTCGCGGGGAGCTCGGTTTTGCCGCCGAGCTTGAACACGATCAGCCGCGGATGATTGGGCACCTCCGCCCCCTTGCCATAGGCATAGCCGAGCGACAGCGGCAGCGCGCCGCCGCGCCCGGTGAGGATCGCGACATATTGCGTGCCGCCGACCATATAGGTCGCTGCACCGGCCATCACCCCGGTGCCGACCGGAAAGCTCAGCAATTGCTTGCCGCTATCGGCGGCATAAGCGCGGAACTCGCCCAATGACGTGCCCTGGAAGACGAGATTGCCCGCGGTGGTCATCGTCCCGCCGTTCCACGGCGTCGGATATTTGACCGTCCATTTCGGCTTGTTCGCCACCGGGTCCCACGCGACGAGCAGCCCGGTCGCCCCGGCGGTCGCCGCCTTGATCGTCTTGGCGTCGCGCGGATACATCAGCGCGTCCATATTCTCGCCGACGTTGAACCCGATCGGCTTGGTCTGATCGAGCGGCGCATTCCCCGCCATATAGCCCGCCGCGACGATCTGCGCCGGGATATAGGCAAGCCCCGCCTTGGGGTTGAAGCTCATCGGCTGCCAGTTGTGCGCCGCGATCGCCGAGGGCAAAGCGATGAACGGCTTGCCCGTCTTGTAGAAGCGCGCCGCGGGATTCTCGATCGGCCGCCCGGTCTTCATGTCGTAACCGGTCGCCCAATTGACCCCCGGGATATACTGGCCGGCGCTGATCAATTTGCCGTCTGTGCGGTCGATCACGTAAAAGAAGCCGTTCTTCGGCGCCTGCATCAGCACCTTGCGGTCCTTGCCGTCGATCTTGAGCGTCGCGAGGTTGATCGGCTGGGTCGCGGTGAAATCCCAGCTTTCCGCCGGCGTCTCCTGATAATGCCACAGATATTCGCCGGTCTCGGGCTTCAAGGCGACGATCGAGGAGAGGAACAGATTGTCGCCCTGTCCCTCCGAGCGGAGGCCGTGGTTCCAGGGTGAGCCGTTGCCGACGCCGAGATAGAGCTGGTCGAGCTCGGCATCGTAGACGATCGAATCCCACACGGTGCCGCCGCCGCCGGATTGCTTCCACTGGCCGTTGGCGGACCAGGTCGGCGCGGCCTTCTGCATCGCCGCGTCGGAGGCTTCGCCGTCCTTGGCGCCCGCAGGGTTGGGGACGGTGTAGAAGCGCCACTTCTTCGCGCCGGTCGCTGCGTCATAGGCGGTGACATAGCCGCGCACGCCGAATTCGGCGCCGCCGTTGCCGATCAGCACCATATCCTTCACCACGCGCGGCGCGCCGGTGATCGTATAAGGCTTCGACGTGTCGGTGGTCTGGACCGACCAATCCGCCGCGCCGGTCTTGGCGTCGAGCGCGATCAGCCGCCCGTCGAGCGTGCCGAGATAGAGCCGCCCCTTCCACGCCGCGACGCCGCGGTTGACGACGTCGCAACACGCCTGGACGCCCTTTTGCGGATCGACCTTGGGGTCATAGGTCCACAATTGCTTCCCGGTCACCGCATCATAGGCATAGACCTTGGACCACGGCCCGGTGACGAACAATTTGCCGTCGATGATGATCGGGGTGGCTTCCTGCCCGCGCGCATCGGGCATGTCGGCATACCAGGCGACCCCGAGCTGGCCGACATTGCTGTCGTTGATCTGGGTCAGCGGGGAGAAGCGCTGTTCCTTATAGTTGAACCCGGTCATCGCCCAGTCGCTGCCGTCGCCGCCGGTGGTGAGCAGCGCGCCGTCGACCTTGCCGACCCCCGAGGTGTCGCCGCCCGTCGCCTGCTGCTTGATGCCGCCGCACGACGCCAGCAGCATCGCCGTCAGCGCCAGCGCGAATCCCTTCCGCATATGCCCCTCCTACGCTTTTCGCGTGATGGTGGCGCAGGATTGAAAGGAAGGGAAGGGGGTAAGTCGTCTTGCTTAAAGGCACGCTTTAGAAAGCCGGGTACGGATGCGCCGCCCGGTCGCGCAGAGCCATTGTCAGCGTCTTGAAAGCGCGGCAGCATTCGCCGATGCCCGGCGCCGGCCTGTCCACGATCCTGCCCGACGACCGCGCACGGCGGCGGTGGGGCTGGGGCACGATCGCCGCGCTGGTGCTGCTCGGCGTGCCGTCATTGTGGTTCGCGATGGCCTATGGCGGGTTGCCGCGATTGTGGAGCCGCCACGAGCATAAATTGATCGGCAAGCGCGACGAGCTCGTTTCCTATACCGCGCAGGACATTCCGGGCGATCCGATCAATCTGCGGCTGATCGGCGAGCGCGCGGCGATCGACTGCGCGTTCCGTCGCGCGGGCTGGTCGGGGAGCGATCCGGTCGATTTCCGTTCGGCGCTCGGCATCGCGGCGAGCGTGGTCTTCGCGCGGCCCTATCCGACGGCGCCGGTCAGCCCGCTCTATGTCGCCGATCGGATGCAGGAATTCGCATTCCAGCGCGACGCCGGGCGCAGCGCCGACAAGCGCCACCATATCCGCTTCTGGCAGATCGGCCCGCGCGACTGGCTGGCGGCGGCGACCTTCGACCGCGGGGTCGGGCTGAGCCTGTTCACGCTGCAGGTGACGCATCATATCGGGCGCGACGTCGATGCCGAGCGCAATGCCGCGGGGGCGCTGCTCCAGGCGAGCGGCGCACAGCTGATCGGCGCGCAATCCTCGCGCATCGCCCCCGGCTGGCACCGCAACGGCGGCGGGGACCGATATCGCACCGATGGGATGATCCACGTCTATCGGCTGGGTGGGTGCCAGGGCAGCGTGGGCTAGGGCCGATCGCGACTGGACCCCGGCCTGCGCCGGGGTGGATCGGAGCATTATAGTGCCGTTGTGGTAGCGCCCTTGTGTCCCCGCGAAGGCGGGGACCCAGTCTGGGCTTCCGCCTTGGGTTCCCATCAAAGTAATACTTTGATGGGGGCCTTCGCGGGAGCACAAAGAAGCCGGCGCGACCGCCGGCGTTTTATGCGTAGGGCGGCCGGTCGAGCCCCTTGGGCGAGAGCGTGAAGATCTCGCACCCGTCCTCGGTGATCCCGATCGAATGTTCGAACTGCGCCGACAGCGAACGGTCGCGGGTCACCGCGGTCCAGCCGTCGTCGAGCAGCTTCACGTCGGGGCGGCCGATGTTGATCATCGGCTCGATCGTGAAGATCATCCCGGGCTTGAGCTCTGGCCCGGTGCCGGGGCGGCCGACGTGGATCACCTCGGGCGCGTCGTGGAACAGCCGGCCGAGCCCGTGGCCGCAGAAATCGCGCACCACGCCGTAGCGATGCGTCTCGGCATAACGCTGGATCGCATTGGCGACGTCGCCGAGATGATTGCCCGGCTTGGCCTGCTCGATCCCGAGCATCAGGCATTCATAGGTCACGTCGACCAGCCGCTTGGCCTTCAGCGGCACGTCGCCGATCAGATACATGCGGCTCGAATCGCCGTGCCAGCCGTCGAGGATCGGGGTCACGTCGACATTGACGATATCGCCTGATTTCAAAACCTTGTCGCTGGGAATCCCGTGGCAGACGACATGATTGATCGAGATGCACGAGCTGTGCGTATAGCCGCGATAGCCGAGCGTCGCGGGCACGCCGCCATTGGCGAGGATGAAATCGTGGATCAGCCGGTCGATCTCCGCGGTCGACACCCCGGGCACCATGTGCGGCACGACCATGTCGAGCGTCTCGGCGGCGAGCTTGCCCGCGCGGCGCATCCCTTCGAAGGCGTCGGGGCCGTGCAGCTTGATCGCGCCGTTGCGCCCGAGCGGCGCATCGCTGGTTACAGTCACATATTCGGTCATGCCGAATGATATAGCGTGGCGAAGCGCGATTGGCGAGGCTATGCGGGAGGCGCATGGTAGAGGAACGCATCTGGACCGCCGCGCTCGTCGTCATCGGCGACGAGATTCTTTCCGGGCGCACGCAGGACAAGAATGTCGCGCAGATCGCGCAATGGCTCAACGTCCAGGGCATCCGGCTGGCCGAGGTGCGCATCGTCGCCGATCGGCAGGAGGCGATCGTCGAGGCGGTCAACGCCCTGCGGGTGCGCAACGATTATCTCTTCACCACCGGCGGGATCGGCCCGACGCATGACGATATCACCGTCGACGCGATCGCCGCGGCCTTGGGGGTCGGGGTGGTGCACCACCCGGGCGCGGTGGCGGTGCTCGAACGTTATTATGCGACCCGCGGCGGCGCGACCGAGGCGCGGCTGCGGATGGCGCGGGTGCCCGAAGGCGCCGAACTGATCGAGAACCGCATGTCGGGCGCGCCCGGGATCCGCATCGGCAATCTGTTCATCATGGCCGGGGTGCCGCACATCACCGCGGGGATGCTCGACGCGTTGACCGGGACGCTCGAGGGCGGGCGCCCGGTGGTCAGCGGGACGATCGGCAGCTGGGCGCCGGAGAGCGAGATCGCCGATCTGCTCGCCGCCGCCGAGCGCGCGCATGAAGGGGTGGCGATCGGCAGCTATCCCTTCTTCCGCGAGGGGCGCACCGGGGCCAATTTCGTCATCCGCTCGCCCGATGCGGATCAGGTCGAGCGCTGCATGGCCGAACTTGCCGTGGCGCTGGCGGCGGCGGGGTATCCGACGGTGGCGGGCGGGATTTGAACCTGCTTCCTTCTGCTCCTTTCCCTTGAACAAGGGAGGGGAGTTAGGCGGGCGGAGGGGAGCTTAGCTCTCCTCCACGGTCAGCGCCTCGATCACGAACGCGGTCCGCGCCGCATTCCGCGCAAGCGCCGCGACCGCGATATCCGCGACGAGATGCCCGGCGAGCGGCAGATCGGCCTCCGCCAGCGTTTCCAGCCAGCGATCGAGCGCCGGTCCCGTCTCGCCTTCAACGGTGATCTCGTGGCGCTGCCCGGCGAAGGTCGCGCTCTGCCAGTCGGTCGCGCGGGCGGCGCCGATCGCGATCGACGCGCCGGCGCGCGACGCCGCCGCGGTCAGCGCGCGTTCGAGCAGCCGCGCCGCACCCGGCCCGCGCATCATTGCGCCCCCGCGATAAACGCCTCGACCCGCGCGGTCAGCGCCGGCCCCGGCACCCGCCCGAGCCGCATGTCGCCCACCAGCCGCGGATCGTTCGCGGCGCGGCGGCCGAAGGTCGTCGGCGGCATCCCGCTCTGGCGCAAAAAGCAATCGATCTTGGTCAACAGCGACATGGCGACTCGCCTCCCGATTCCCAAAGTGTTCGCTATTTGTTCTAACAGATTTTCCAACTTGTCCAGGAAATTTCCTGCGACTAGGATGCGGCATGGCTGAAGATCCCCGCGAGGCGCTGATGCGGCTGGCCGAGGCGCGCGGCGTGAGCCTTGCCGCGCTCTCCGCGATGCTCGGGCGCAATGTCGCCTATCTCCAGCAATTCGTCGGCCGCGGCTCGCCGCGCCGGCTGGCGGAGGACGACCGGCGCGCGCTCGCGACCTTCTTCGGCGTCGAGGAAGCGCTGCTCGGCGGCCCGGCGGGGGCCGGCGCGACGGTCGAGCTGCCGTGGCTGGCGGTCGAGGCGGCGGCGGGCGCGGGGGCGGACGTGGGGTCGGAGCGGCTGCTGCGCCCGCTAAGCTTCGCGGCGGAAACGCTGGCCGCGGCGGGGGTCGCGGCGCGACAGGCCTCGGTGATCACCGCGCGGGGCGAGTCGATGGCGCCGACCGTCCTCGACGGCGACCGGCTGGTGGTCGACCGCGGCGACCGGCGGGTCGGGCGCACCGGCGCGATCTTCGTGCTGCGCCGCGACGGCGACCTGCTGGTCAAGCGCGTGACGCGCGCGGGCGAGACGCTGACGATCGCCAGCGACAATCCCGGCTATGCGACGATCGCCGCGCCGGTGGCGGAGATTGCGGTGATCGGGCGGGTGAAGCTGCTGTTGCGGGGGATGTAAGACCTCATCGACCGTTGCTTCGATCCGAAGCGCAGGTGTGTTCCCAAAAGCCCGAATCTACATGCAGGTCAGACGGACTGGATGAAGCGAAGCAGTTCGGCTGCGGGTGGCGAAAACGCCAACGGCCCGATCGCGAGTTCCGTCACCAGAATCGTGCCCACGCCCCAGAAATAGGCCGGATGGATCCGCCCCCGCGCGATCAGATCGGCGGCCATCGCCACCACGCCGAACAGCAAGATCGCGCCGAACATGACAAGCGGCGCCGCCGCGCCGAAGGAGGCCATCGGCAGGAGACGCCCCAGCCCGGGGCCGAGAATCGAAATGGTTGCGCAGAGCATCAGCCGTTTATGCCACTGCCGCTTCCGGCGCATGACCAGACCCGCCGTGACCAAACCTCCGAAGGTGAGAATGCCGATGAGGTTCATCACCATGAACACGGTTGGAGGAAAAAACGGCGGAATCAGGCGATTTCGAATGGCGAAAAGCGTTGCCGCCACGCCCATCGCGACCATCGCCACGGCGAGACCCAGCCCGATCCAGCCGACTCGCCGGTGCAGTCGGACCGACCCTCGAGCGATCAATGCCGGTTGCGCGACGAACAGAAAGACCCACAAGGTGAAGATCGCACCATGAACGTGCAGCAGCATCGGCAGCGGGGGCGTGTCGATAAAATCCCAGGGCGTGGGGTGCGAAAGCCCCCCGACGAACACCGCGGCCATCGCCAGCGAAATCCACACGTAGAATGCTTGGCTGGTCTCCCCGGCGCGCATTGCGCGCCGCGCGGCGATCGTGGTCATCGCTTTCCTCCCCGGATAGGTGCGGGGGTAATGTAACCGATCGACCGACCGGCGTATTGTAGGGAGCCGTCATCAGGCAATTTGGTCGCCGGCCGCTCGCCGGGGGCCCCCCGTATGTCGATGGCGGGGCTTTCCCCTTACCCCCGCTCGCGCCACCACATCGCGACCGAGATCGCGACGGTCACCGTCAGCCCGATCAGCACCCCGATCGTCGGCTGGCCGGCGGCGAAGCCGAGGATCGCGCCGCCCAGCACGCCGGCGGCGATAAGGAAACCGCCCGCGGCGGAGGGTTTGGAAGGCTGGTCGGGCATCGCCGCGCGCCTTGCCACGGCTCGACGCGCGACGCCAGCGGGTTGCGCGCGACAATGCTTTGGAAACCTAATTCCCGAACCGCGTCTTAGGCACCTTGCCGCTATCGCCGCCCCTCCATGCCTTATCCTCCCTTTGTCGCCGGCCGCGCCGTGCTCGCCGATGCCGAAATGCTGATCCGTGGCTTTGGCGCCGGCGCCGAGGACGAGGCCGCGATGCGCGCCGACCGCAGCCGCGACGTCGGCAACCACCTCCATTTCTGCCACTGGCGGCAGATCGAGCGGCTGGTGGCGTGGCTCGCCGCCGATCGCGCGATCGGCACGATCCACTGATTGCCGTTCGTTCCTCGTCATGCCGGGTCAGACCCGGCACGACGATCGAAGGCTGGCGGCCGCCGTGCAGGCCGGATGTCAATTGATCGCAGAGCCGTTCGCAGCCCCATTTCGTTAACCGCCGCGTCACGCTATCACCGCCTGATGATCCGGCGAGGCGCCGCATTATTGGTCGCGATCCTCGCCGTGCCGCCCGCCGCGGCGCAGCAGCGATCCGCCGCGCCCGCGCCGCCGCCCGCGCCCGTCCCGCAGCAGCCCGCCCCGGCCGGCAGCGACATGCTCGATCCCAATGCGCCGCTAGCGCCGATGCCCGATATCGGGGTCGCCTGGCCCGATCTGTCGAAGCTGCCGCCGGAGAGCGAGGCCGGGCAGGCCGACGTCAATGCCGAAACGCGCTACCGTTATCGCATCGACGGGATCGATGCGGTGGCGAGCCCGCTGCTGCGCCAGCGCTTCGCCGAATTGTCGGTGCTCGACCAGCATGACGGCGAGCCCGCCAATGCCGCACAGCTCGATCGTCGCGCGCGCGAGGATTCGACCTTGCTCGTCACCTTGCTGCGCGCCGAGGGCTATTATGACGCACGGGTGCGCACCCGCGTCGAGACCGAGGCGGGCAAGCCGGTGGTGGTGCTCGCCGCCGATCCGGGGCAGCTCTATCGCCTGACCGGGGTGACGATCGACGGCGTCGCCGCCGCGGGCGACAAGGCGAAGGCGCTGACCGACGCCTTCGGGGTCAAGCCCAACGATCCGGTCAACGCCGATACGATCGCCGCGGGGCAGGCGCGGCTGGTCGATGAGGTCGGCAAACAGGGCTTCCCCTTCGCGACGATCGGCGAGCCCGCGGTGACGGTCGATCGCGCGGCGAAGGAGGCGGTGCTCGATCTGACGATCGATCCCGGCCGGGTGCGGCGCTTCGGCGAAATCCGCGTCAATGCCAACAATCATGTGTTCGACGCCAAGCATGTCCAGGAAATCGCGCGCTTCTCCCCCGGCAAGCCCTATTATGCGCCGGCGCTCGACGATCTGCGCCGCGCGCTGATCCAGACCGGGCTGGTCTCGAGCGCGACGGTCAAGCCGGTCGAGGGCGCGACCCCCGATACGGTGGACATCGACGTCGCGCTCCAGCCCGCGCCGCCGCGCACGATCGCGGGCGAACTGGGCTATGGCACCGGCGAAGGCGCGCGTGCCGAAGCGAGCTGGACGCATCGCAACTTCTTCCAGCCCGAAGGCGCGATCACCTTGCGCGGGGTGCTCGGCACGCAGGAGCAGCTCGCGCAATTCACCTTCCGCCGCAACAATTTCAAAGGGCGCGATCGTGTGCTGACCGCGCAGGTCGCGATCTCGCATACCGAGCGGCTGGCCTATACCGCGAATACCTTCTCGCTCTCCGGCTCGCTCGAGCGGCAGACCAATATCTTCTTCCAGAAGGCGTGGGTGTGGTCGCTCGGCGGCGAGCTGGTCAGTTCCGACGAGCGCGATGTGATCGCCTCGACCGGGCAGCCGCGGCGGCGGACCTATTATATCGCCGCGCTGCCGCTGTCGCTGACCTATGACGGGTCGGACGACCTGCTCAACCCGACCCGCGGGTTCCGCCTCGGCGGGCGGCTCAGCCCCGAATTGTCGCTGCTCGGCAAGGCCTTCGCTTATGCGCGGACCCAGATCGACGCCAGCGCCTATACCCCGCTCGGCGATCGCGTCGTGCTCGCCGGCCGGGTGCGGCTGGGGACGATCGTCGGCGCGCCGCGCGACGCGATCGCGCCGTCGCGGCGCTTCTATGCCGGGGGCGGCGCGTCGGTGCGCGGCTATGGCTATCAGGCGATCGGTCCGCGCGATCCCAATAACGATCCGATCGGCGGGCGCAGCCTGACCGAATTCTCGATCGAAACGCGCGTCAAGGTGTGGGGCAATTTCGGCGTGGTGCCGTTCTTCGACGGCGGCAATATCTATACTTCGCCGATGCCCAAATTCTCCGGGCTGCGCTACGGCGCCGGGCTGGGCGTGCGCTATTATTCCAATTTCGGCCCGATCCGCATCGATCTCGGCACCCCGATCAACCCGCAAAAGGGCGATTCGCGCCTCGCGGTCTATGTCTCGCTGGGGCAGGCGTTTTGAGGCGGGTGGCGAAATGGATCGCCGGGCTGGTTGCGGCGCTGGTGGCGATTTTCGCCGCGGCGGTGCTGATCGTCGATACCGATATCGGCCACCGCTGGGTTGCCGATCGCATCGCCGGGGTGCGCACCCCGAGCGGGCTGCGCTTCTCGGTCGGGCGGATCGACGGCTCGCTCTACACCCGCGCGACGCTGCGCGACGTGCGCGTCTATGATCTCGACGGCCTGGTCTTGTCGGCGCCGGTCGCGCGGCTCGATTGGGCGCCGCTGCGCTGGTTCGCCAACCGGCTCGACATCACTGCGCTCGACGTGCCCGTCGCGACCTTCGCCAAATGGCCGCGCACCCGGCCGAGCGCCAATGCCGGGCCGCTGTTGCCCGATTTCGATATCCATATCGGGCGGCTCGCGGTCGACCGGCTGATCGTCGACCGCCGCGTCACCGGGGTGCCGCGCTACGGGCGGATCCGCGGCAGGGCGGATATCCACGCCGGCCGCGCCTTGGTCGATCTGGCCGCGGTGGTGCAGGGCAGCGACGACCTGCGGCTGCGGATCGATGCGGAGCCCGATCGCGACCGTTTCGATATCGCGGTGCGCGCGCAGGGCGGCAAGGACGGGGTGCTGGCGCGGCTCGCCGGGGTGCGCAAGCCGCTGCGGCTCGAGGTCGGCGGCACGGGGAGCTGGACCCGCTGGGACGGGCGCGCGCTCGGCATCGCGGGCGACACGCGGGTGATCGATCTCGCGCTCGGCAACCGGCGCGGAAGCTATACGCTGAGCGGCGATCTGGTCCCCTCGGCGGTGACGGACGGCAAGCTCGCGCGGCTGACCGCACCGCGCGTCACGGTCAACGGTGCGGCGACGCTCGCCAACCGGCGGCTCGCCGGCAATCTCGATCTGCGCTCGGCGGCGCTCGCGGTCGAGACGACCGGGACGATCGATCTCGGCATCAGTTCGTTCCGCAACGTCCGAATCCGCGCGCGATTGCTCAAACCCGCCGCGCTCTTCCCCAATATGACCGGGCGCGATGTCGAGCTGCGTGCGGTGCTCGACGGCGCCTTCGCCACCGCCGCGTTCGACTATCGGCTCAGCGCGCCGCGCTTCGCCTTCGACGAGACCGGGTTCGAACAGGCGTGGGCAGCGGGCAAGGGGCGGCTCTCCAAATCGCCGATCGTCCTGCCGGTGCGCTTCACCGCGGCGCGCGTGACCGGGGTCGGCGATGTCGCGGGCGGTATCCTGCGCAACCTGACCGTCGATGGGGTGCTGCGCATTACCAGCCGGCTGATCACCGGCGACGATCTCCGCGTGAAATCGGATAAACTGACGGGGCGGGTCAATCTGACGCTCGATCTTTTGACCGGCGATTATCAGCTCGGCGTCAACGGCGCGCTCGGGCGCTATCTGATCCCCGGGCTGGGGGTGGTCGACGTCACCTCCACGTTGCGCGTCGTGCCGGGGCCGGGCGGGCACGGTACGCGCGTCGTCGGGCAAGGCGCCGCGCGGGTCGTGCGGCTCGACAACGCCTTTTTCCGCAGCCTCGCCGGGGGGCTGCCGCGGATCGCCACCGCGCTCGAACGGACCCCCGACGGGGTGATGCATTTCACCAACCTCGTCCTCACCGGGCCGGCGATCCGGCTGGTCGGCACCGGCTTGCGCCGCCGCGACGGCAGCTTCCATTTCGAGGGGCGCGCGCGGCAATCGACCTATGGCGCGCTGACGCTCAAGCTCGACGGGCAGATCGACCGCCCGACGATCGATCTGGTGCTCGCCGCGCCCAATGCGGCGATGGGGCTCGCCGATGTGCGCGCGCATCTCGCGCCGAGCAAACAGGGGTTCGCCTTCACCGCCGCGGGTGGGTCGCGGCTCGGGCCGTTCGAGGCGGCGGGGGATATCCTGCTGCCGTCGAACGGCAATGCGCAGATCGCCTTCGCGCATATCGACGTCAGCGGCACGCGCGCGACCGGCACGCTCGATATCGTCACCGGCGGGTTCGCCGGGCGGCTGGCGCTGGCCGGCGGGGGGCTGTCGGGCGAATTGCTGTTCCGCCCGGTCGGCGCGGTGCAGCGGATCGAGGCGCATCTCGATGCCGATCGTGCGCGGCTCGGCAATCGCGTGACGGTGCGGCAGGCGCATGTCGATCTCGTCGCGCTGCTCGATCCCGCGGGCACCGCGATCGAGGCGAGCGTCAAGGGTGCGGGGCTGGCGCGGGGCGGGCTATCGATCGCGCGCTTCGCGGGGAGCGCGAAGCTCAACGGCGACAGCGGCGAGATCCGCGCGCAGATCGCGGGCACGCGCGGGCGCAGCTATGCGATCCAGAGCGTGATCGCGGTGGCCCCGGACAGCTATCGCGTCACCGCCGAGGGCACGATCGATCGCCGCCCGCTCAAGCTCGCCGCGCCGGCGGTGATCACTCGCGACGGCGATATGTGGCGGCTCGCGCCGACCGAGCTGACCTTCGCGGGGGGCGAGGCGAAACTCTCGGGGCGGTTCGGCGACGCCGCCGCGGCGCTCGATGCGACCGTGACGAAGATGCCGCTGTCGATCCTCGACATCGCTTATCCCGGGCTCGCGCTGGGCGGCAGCGCATCGGGGACGCTGAGCTATCAGTCGCGCGACGGCGGCGCGCCGACCGGGCGCGTCGATCTGACGGTGCGCGGGCTGACCCGTTCGGGGCTGCTCGCCTCCTCGCGGCCGATCGACATCGGGATCGCGGGCGTGCTCTCGGCCGATCGCGCCGGAATCCGCGCGGTGGCCTCGTCGGGCGGGCAGACGATCGGGCGCGCGCAGGCGTTGCTCTCGCCGCTCGGCAGGGGTGATATCGCCGATCGGCTGATGGGGGCGGGGCTGTTCGCGCAATTGCGCTACAACGGCCCGGCGGACACCTTGTGGCGGCTGACCGGCGCGGAGATGTTGGCGCTGTCCGGCCCGGTGGCGATCGGCGCCGATGTGACGGGGCGCGTCGCCGATCCGTCGATCCGCGGCATGTTCCGCGCCGACGATGCGCGGATCGAAAGCGCGACGACCGGGACGGTGCTGACCAATGTGCAGGCCTCGGGAGTGTTTCAGGGGTCGCGGCTCCAGATCGGTCACTTCGCCGCCGACGCCGGCAAGGGCGGGCGCGTCACCGGCACGGGGCAATTCGATTTCTCGGCCGAGGCGGGGATCGGTCTCGATCTCTCGCTACAAGCCACCCACGCCGTACTGATCAACCGCGACGATATCGGGGCGACCGTTTCCGGGCCGCTGAGATTGCGGTCGGGCGGTTCGGGCGGGGTGATCTCGGGCGACGTGACGCTCGATCGCAGCCGCTACCGGCTCGGGCAGGCGACCGCGGCGAGCGCGGTGCCGCCGCTCAAGGTCCGCGAGATCAATCTCCCCGGCGGCGGCGAGGAGGAGGAAGTGCGCGCGACGCCATGGCGGCTCGATGTCCGTGCGCGCGCGCCGAACCAGCTCAGCGTCAGCGGGCTCGGGCTTTCGAGCGAATGGTCGGCGGATCTGAAGATCGGCGGCGCGCCGGACAATCCGGCGATCACCGGGCGCGCCGATCTGGTGCGCGGCAATTACGAATTCGCCGGTCGCGAGTTCCAGCTGTCGCGCGGGGTGATCCGCTTCGGCGGCGAGGTGCCGGCCAATCCGTCGCTCGATATCGAGGCCAATGCGGATTCGACCAACCTCAACGCGACGATCCGCGTGACCGGTGCGGCGCTCAAGCCGGAGATTTCCTTCACCAGCGTGCCCGCCTTGCCGCAGGACGAATTGCTCTCGCGGCTGTTGTTCGGCACCTCGATCACCCATTTGTCGGCGCCCGAGGCGCTGCAGCTTGCGGCGGCGGTGGCGGCGTTGAAGGACGGCAGCGGCGGGCTCAATCCGATCAACGCGGTGCGCCGCGCGGCGGGGCTCGATCGGCTGCGCATCCTCCCCGCCGATCCGCAGACCGGGCAGCAGACCTCGATCGCGGCGGGCAAATATGTGACGCGGAAACTCTATGCGGAGATCATCACCGACGGGCAGGGCTATTCAGCGACCCGGATCGAATATCAGGTGACGCGCTGGCTGTCGCTGCTCTCGACAATCTCGACGCTGGGGCGGCAAAGCGCCAACGTGAGGATTTCGAAGGATTATTGAGGGGCGTCACCTTCTCCCCTCCCTTGCACAAGGGAGGGGGCGGAGGGAGGGTTGGCCTGCGAGGATACCGAAGCAACCGCCTCATACCCCCCCCAGCCCCTCCCTTCACCAGGGAGGGGAGAAAGAAGGGATTTACGCCAGAGCCCGCCCGACCATCAGCTGCGGGACGATATCGGTGAACTTGGCGACGTCCTCGGCCAATTCGCCGCGACGCGGGTTGGCCATTGCGGCGGCGAACGCTTCGGGCGAGGCGAAATGGAAATGCGCGATCAGCGCATAGGGTGCCGCGGCGCCGTCCATTGCCTGCCCCTCGATCAGTTCGAAGCGATCGGGGTTCCACACCTCGCAGACCAGCGGGGCGTGATGGTCGCGATAATAAGCGCGGTCGAATTTCGCGCCGTCGTGATTGGGATAGATCACCGAGAAGATCATGCGGGAGGTGCCTTTCGGATAGCAAAAGGGGCGCCGGCCTGCTGGTCGGCGCCCCGTGAGAGGAGAAGGATCAGGCAGGTTCGCCGACGATCGTCTTGATTTCCATGAAGTCGGTGAGACCGTATTTGCCGCCCTCGCGGCCGTTGCCCGATTGCTTGAACCCGCCGAACGCGGTGCCCGGGGTCGGCCCCCAGCTGTTGATCGTGACCAGCCCGGCGCGCAGCTTGCCCGCGATCTTCGCCGCCTCGGCCGGATCGCCCGAGATCGTCGCGGACAGGCCGTAATCGGTGTCGTTGGCCATCTCGACCGCCTGATCGCGATCGTCATAGGTGGTGATCGTCGCGACCGGACCGAAGGTTTCCTCGCGATAGATGCGCATTTCCGGGGTCACGTCGGCGAGCACGGTGGGCTTGATGAAATAGCCGGCGTTGCGCCCGTCCGGCCGCCCCGTGCCGCCGGTCACCAGCCGTGCGCCCTCGTCGAGCGCGGACTGGATCAGCGACTGGATCTTCTCGAACTGCGCCTTGTTGACCACCGGGCCGATATGCGCGCCCTGATCCTCGGGGTTGCCGACCACGGTCGCGTCCATGATCGCCTTGACCACCTCGGTCGCGGCCTCGGCCTGGCTCTTGTGGACGAGCAGCCGGGTGGGGGCGATGCAGCTCTGCCCGGTATTGGCGATCACCCCGGCGAGCGTCGGCGGCAGAACTTCCTCCAGCTTGGCGCCTTCGAGCACGAGGTTCGGCGCCTTGCCGCCGAGTTCCTGGTGGACGCGCTTGACCGTCGCGGCGGCGGCAGTGGCGACCGCGACCCCGGCGCGGGTCGAGCCGGTGAAGCTCACCATGTCGACGCCCTTGTGCGCCGACAGCGCCGCGCCGACCCCCGGCCCGTCGCCGTTGACGAGGTTGAACACCCCCGGCGGGACCCCGGCCTCGTCAAGGATCTCGGCGAAGATCATCGCGTTGGAGGGCGCTTCCTCGGAGGGCTTGAGGATCATCGTATTGCCCGCGGCAAGCGCCGGGGCGACCTTGGCGCAGATCTGGTTGAGCGGCCAGTTCCACGGGGTGATCATCGCCACCACGCCGACCGGCTCGTGCACGACGCGCGCGCTGCCGACCGTCTCGGAGAAGCTGAATTCGCGCAGCGCGGCGAGCGTGCCGATGAAATGGCCGAGACCGGCCGGCACCTGCGCCATTTGCGCGAAGGAGATCGGCGCGCCCATTTCGCGGCTGGTCGCGGCGGCGAGTTCGGGGAGACGGGCCTTCATCCCGGCGATGATCTTTTCGAGGATCGCGGCGCGTTCCTCGATGCTCGATTGCGACCAGGCGGGGAAGGCCGCGCGCGCCGCGGCGACCGCCTTGTCGACATCGGCGGCGGTGCCCAAGGTGATCTCGGTGCAGGGCTGCTCGGTCGAGGGATCGATCACCTCGTGGCGTCGCCCGCCTTCGCTCTCCACCCATGCGCCATTGATATAATGCTTCAGGTAGCTTTGCATGACAGGCCTCTCCACTTTTGACGGATTCGGGGTTCGGGTATGGTCATGCGGCTTGGCAAATCCCGTTGCAACAGGAAACGCGATGACTGCAAACCGTACCGTGACGGGACGCCGCGGGCGTTAACCGCGAAAGCCTCTTTCCGTTCCGCGGCGGTTGCGCTCAAGAAGCCACGGTATGTCTGAGGGAATTTGCCGATGCGCCGCCTGATCGCTCTCGCACTCATGTCGCTCGCCGCCCCGGCCGCCGCCGCGCCGTTCACGATCGTCGAGACGGGGGAGGGTTTCGTGCACCTCCAGGACGCACTGATGGCGAAGCGCGGGCAGGATTTCACCGTGCTGATCGCGCCCGGCGTCTATCGCGAATGTGCGATCCAGCAGGCGGGGCGCGTCACCTTCAAGGCGGCCGAGCCGGGCACCGCGATCTTCGAGGGCGCGTGCGAGGGCAAGGCCGCGCTGGTGCTGCGCGGCGCGGGGTCGGTGGTCGACGGTCTCGTCTTCCGCAATATCCGCGTCGGCGACGGCAATGGCGCGGGGATCCGCATCGAGATCGGCGACCTAACGGTGCGCAACGCGATGTTCCTCGACAGCCAGGAAGGGATTCTCGGCGCGACCGGCGACGCGTCGCGCGTCATGATCGAGCGCTCGACCTTCTCCGGGCTCGGCCAGTGTGACGAGACCCCCGATTGCGCGCATTCGGTCTATCTCGCGAACACGGGCACGATCACGATCACCCATTCGCGGTTCGAGCGCGGGCGTGGCGGGCATTACGTCAAATTGCGCGCGCCGCGCGTCGCGATCGACGACAACAGCTTCGACGACAGCCAGGGGCGCAAGACCAATTACGCGATCGACCTGCCCGAGGGCGGCACCGGCGAAATCCTGCGCAACACCTTCGTCCAGGGGCCGAACAAGGAGAATTGGACCGGGGTGATCGTCGTCTCGGCCGAGCAGCGCAAATATCCGGCCACCGGGCTGCGCGTCGCGGACAATATCGCGACGCTCGCGCCGGGGCAGAAGAACAGCCCGGCGTTCGTCGCCAACGTCAGCGGCGACCGGCTCGCGCTCGGCGCCAACCGGCTGGGGCCGGGGGTGCGGGCGTATGAGGAGCGGCACTGATCGAAGGCTGCCCTTCCCTTCAGGAGAGGGGCTTTAAGCGGCGCGGATCATGTCGGCGGCTTTCTCCGCGATCATGATCGTCGGGGCATTGGTGTTCGATCCCACCAATGTCGGCATCACCGAGGCGTCGACGACGCGCAGCCGCTCCAGCCCGCGCACCTTCAACTGCGCGTCGACCACCGCCATGCGATCGCCGTCGGCGCCCATCTTGCAGGTGCCGACCGGGTGATAGATCGTCTCGGCGGTGCGCCGCACCCAGGCGTCGATCTCGGCATCGCTGCGCACCTCCGCGCCCGGTGCGAGCTCGGCGTCGCGATACGGATCGAGCGCCGCCTGCGCCGCCACCTCGCGCCCGATCTTGACGCATTCGCGCATCACGCGGACATCCTCGGGCTGGCTGAGGTAATTGGCGAAGATCAGCGGATCGGCGAGCGGGTCGTTCGACGCGATCGTCACCCGCCCGCGGCTTTCCGGGCGCAACTGGCAAAGATGGAAGGAGAAGCCGTCCTGCTTCACCTGCACCTTGCCGTGATCGCGCATGATCGCGAGCACGCCGTGGATCTGCACGTCGGGGCGCGACAGCCCGGCGCGCGAGCAGAGGAAGGCGCCGGATTCGAGGAATTGCTGGCGCCCGTAGCCGCTGCCGCGCAGCAGATATTCGAGCCCGACCTTGAGCTGGCGCAGCCCCTTGGTCGCCGAATAAGCGGTGGTCAGCCCGTGGCAGCGCCAGTTCATGATGACATCGAGATGGTCCTGCAGATTCTCGCCGACCCCCGGCAGATCGTGGACCGCGCGGACCCCCGAATCCCGGAGCCGCGCCGGATCGCCCACGCCTGAAAGCTGGAGGATCTGCGGGCTCTGCACCGCGCCCGCGCACAGCAAGGCCTCACCCGCGACTTCGACCCGCGCCGGGCGGTTGCCGACGAGATAATCGACTGCGATCGCGCGGCCATGCTCGATCACCACCCGCGTGGTGCGCGCATTGGTGATCACCGTCAGGTTGGCGCGCCCGAGCGCGGGGTGGAGATAGGCCGCCGCCGCCGACCAGCGCCGGCCGTCGGCGATCGTCAGGTCATAATGACCGAAACCTTCCATCACCGCGCCGTTGAAGTCGGTCGTCACCGGATAGCCGGCCTGTCGCCCGGCCTCGACCAAAGCGTCATGAAACGGGCTGTCGCTCTCGCCGGCGGAGATTTTGAGCGGGCCGTCGGCGCCGTGGAGCCCGTCGCTCGGGCCGCGATGATGCCCCTCGAGCCGACGGAAATAGGGGAGCACGTCGTCCCATGACCAGCCGGCGAGGCCGAACTGGCGCCATTCGTCATAATCCTGCGGATGCCCGCGCATATAGATCATGCCGTTGATCGCCGAGGAGCCGCCCAATCCGCGCCCGCGCGGCCACCACAAGCGGCGCTTGTCGAGATGCGGCTCGGGCTCGGTCCAGAAGCCCCAATTGTGCTTGCCCTTGGCCTTGATCAGCGTGCCGACCCCGGCGGGCATCCGCACCAGCATCTCCTTGTTCGCACCGCCGGCTTCGAGCAGGCAGACGCTGGCGGCGGGGTCCTCCGACAATCGCGCGGCGAGCGTGCACCCCGCGGAGCCGCCCCCGATGACGACATAATCATAGCCCGCCACGCATCTCTCCCAATCTTTCAGCGCCTTACCCGTTTGCGGTCACGCCGGATCAAGTCCGGCATGACGATGAAATGCAAGCTCTCACGGCACCAGCACCAACTTCCCGATCATCCTGCTGTCACGCATCATCTCGAACGCCGCGCGCCAATCGTCGAGCGGCACTTCGGCATGAACATGGGGACGGATGCGCCCCTCCGCCGCCAGCCGCCAGATCGCGTCCTGATTTTCGCGGCCCTTGTCCGGGAACTGCCGGCCATATTCGCCCGCGCGCACGCCGATCACCGAAAAGCCCTTGATCAGCGGGATGTTGGTCGGGACGGTCGCGATCCGGCCGGAGGTGAAGCCGACCACCAGCAATCGTCCGCCGAACGCGATGCAGCGGGTCGATTCGTCGAACGTGTCGCCGCCGACCGGATCGTAGATCAGGTTCGTGCCGCCGCCGGTGATCTCCTTCACCCGCTCGCGGAAACCGGGCGTGGTGACGGCGGCGTCGACCGGATAGGTCGCGGCGACGGTCGCGAGCTTTTCGGCCGAACGCGAGGTCGCGATCACCCGGCAGCCGAGCGCCTTGGCGAGATCGACCGCCGCGAGCCCGACCCCGCCGGTCGCGCCGTGGATCAGCGCCCATTCGCCGGGCTGCGCCGTGCCGAGCCGGATCAGCGCGACATAAGCGGTGAGATAGGCCGCGCCGACCCCGGCGGCCTCGGCATAAGACAGGTGGGCCGGCTTGGCGCGGACCGCATCGGCGTCGACCGAGACCAGTTCGGCGAACCCGCCGAGCCGCGTGCCGCACACCACCGCCGCGCCGGGCGCGAAGCCGTCGCCGGCGATCACCTCGCCCGCGATTTCCATGCCGGGGATGAAGGGGAGCGGCGGCTTGAGCTGATAGTCGCCGCGCGTCATGAGGAGATCGGGATAGTTGAGCGCGGCCGCCTTCACCCGGACCAGCACCTTGCCGGGGGCGGGCTGTGGCGCGGCGACATCGGCGAGCGCGGTGCCCGACAGATCGGGCGACAGCGCGGAGACGACCAGCGCTTTCATACGCCCGTCATCCCAACGTCTTCTCCGTCATTCCCGCGAAGGCGGGAATCCAGATGCGCTGCGGTTGCGACTCTTTCGGAGAGGCCTGGATGAATGGATTCCCGCCTTCGCGGGAATGACGAGCGAGGGATTGGAATCTCTTGCCCCGCGCCTGCCTCCCGATGGACTCCGGCTCAAGGCCGGGGTGACGGGGGAGGGAGGCGGCGGCATATTCCATCCTTAACGCGCGATCATGATGTCGAGCAGCGAATCGAACAACGTGCTCATATCGAGCTGCGGCGCATGCACCTTGCCCAGCCCCAAGGTGATCAGCCCGTAAGCGCGGATCTCCGCCTCGTGCCGGGTGAAGCCCGCGGTGACGAGATTGCGCGCGAGGAAATCGAGCAGCAGCGTATCGTGCCGCTCGACCGCCGCCTGCGCGCGCGGGTCGCTCTCCGCCCAGGCGCGCATCGCGATCCCCAGACGCGAGGAGCCGCGCCGCCGCACCGTCTGCCCCAGCAGCCGGATGCGTTCGATCGGATCGGGCGAGGCTCGTTCGAGCGCGTCGATCAGATTACCCACCTGATCCTCCGCGAAATAACCCGCGAGCTGCCCCTGATAGTCATCGAAGTCTTTGAAATGATGATAGAAGCTGCCGGTCGATACGCGCAACTCGTCGGCCAGCGGGCGCAGCTTGAGTGCCCTTAGCCCGCCGCGCCGCAACAGCGACTGCCCGGCTTCCAGCCAATCGTGCGGGGTCAGGTCCTGCGTTCGCGTTGCGGTTTGACTTGCTGGCTGCACGCTTGACATCCCCTGTACCATAACCAAGGTTATGCTGGAATCCGGCGCCGGTAAAGAGCCGTCGCGGTCACCTGATTCTCGCATCCGATTTCTGGAGAGGCATAAATGGCAGACGCTTATATCATCGACGCCGTCCGTACCCCGCGCGGGATCGGCAAGCAGGGCAAGGGCGCGCTGGCCGATCTGCACCCGCAGCATCTCGCGGCGACGGTGCTCAAGGCGCTCAAGGAACGGAACAATCTCAACACCGCCGAGGTCGACGACATCATCTGGTCGACCTCCAGCCAGCGCGGCAAGCAGGGCGGCGACATGGGGCGGATGGCGGCGCTCGACGCGGGGTACGACGTCAAGGCGAGCGGGACGACGCTCGATCGCTTCTGCGGCGGCGGGATCACCGCGGTCAATTTCGCTGCGGCGCAGATCATGTCCGGGATGGAGGATCTGGTGATCGCCGGCGGCACCGAGATGATGAGCCTCACCGCCGCGATGGCGCAGGAGGATATGGAATCGGGCAAGCCGATGCTCGGGATGGGATCGGGCAACGAGCGGCTCGACCTGTCGCATCCGCAGAGCCACCAGGGGATTTGCGGCGACGCGATCGCCAGCATGGAGGGGATCACCCGCGAACAGCTCGATGCCGCGGGGCTGGAGAGCCAGCAGAAGGCGGCGGTGGCGATCGCCGAGGGGCGGTTCGACAAGTCGATCGTGCCGGTGGTCGACGATGCCGGCAACGTGATCCTCGCCAAGGACGAATATCCGCGTCCGCAGACCACCGCCGAGGGGCTTGCGAGCCTCAAGCCGTCGTTCGAGGCGCTGGCCGACATGCCGTACAACAATAAGGGCGACACCTTCCGCAAGCAGATCAACCGCAAATATCCCGATCTGGAGATCAAGCATTTCCACCACGCGGGCAATTCGAGCGGGGTGGTCGACGGTGCGGCGGCGGTGCTGCTCGCCTCCAAGGCCTATGCCGAGAAGCATGGGCTCAAGCCGCGCGCGCGGATCGTGGCGATGGCCAATATCGGCGACGATCCCACGCTGATGCTCAACGCCCCGGTCCCGGCGGCGAAGAAGGTGCTGGAGAAGGCGGGCCTCAAGAAAGAGGATATCGACCTGTGGGAGATCAACGAGGCGTTCGCCGTGGTCTCCGAAAAATTCATCCGCGATCTCGAGCTGCCGCGCGACAAGGTCAACGTCAACGGCGGGTCGATCGCGCTCGGCCACCCGATCGGCGCGACCGGCGCGATCCTGATCGGGACGATCGTCGACGAGCTGGAGCGGCAGAACAAGCGCTACGGCCTCGTCACGATGTGCGCCGCGGGCGGAATGGCCCCGGCGATCATCGTCGAGCGGGTTTAAGCGTACAAAGCCCCTCCCTGAAGGGGAGGGGCTTAAACGAAGGGTATCGGCGCGAGCGGCGCATCGAGATGCCGCCGCGTCCTCGAAACGGAGAGAGGATGATGCTGCACCCGGTCGCGCATGCCAAAGCGACACCCGACAAGCCGGCCTATATCATGGCCGCGACCGGCGAGACGGTCACTTATGGCGAGCTCGATCGCCGCGCCAATCAGGGCGCGCATCTCATCCGGTCGCTGGGGTTGAAGCGCGGCGACGGCATCGCGCTGATGATGGACAATAATGCCCGCTATCTCGAAATCCTGTGGGCGGCCGAGCGCACCGGGGTCTATGTCACCTGCATCTCCTCCAAATTGCTCACCGACGAGGTCGAGTACATCATCCGCGACGGCGATTGCCGCGCGCTGATCGTCTCGCGCGCCTGCGCCGATTGCGCGGCGGCGCTGCTGCCGCGGATCGGCGACCTGAATCGCTTCATGGTCGGCGGAACCGCGGAGGGCTACGACAGCTATGAGGCGGCGCGCGATGCGCAGCCGGACACGCCGATCGCCGACCCCTCGCCGGGGCAGATCATGCTCTATTCCTCGGGCACGACCGGACGGCCCAAGGGTGTACGTTTCCCGCTGCCGGCGGAGCCGTTCGGCGAGAATGTCTCGGCGCTCGTCCTGCTCGGGCAGGCGCTTTATTCCTGGACCCCCGATCTCGTCTATCTCAGCCCCGCGCCGATGTATCACGCCGCGCCGCTGCGCTGGTCGATGGCGGTGCACCAGATGGGCGGGACGGTGGTGGTCATGGACCGTTTCGACGCCGAACAGGCGCTGCGCTACATCGAGCAATATCGCATCACCCATGCGCAATGGGTGCCGACGCATTTCATCCGCATGTTGAAGCTGCCGCCCGAGCTGCGCGGTCAATATGACGTCTCGTCGCTCAAGGCGGTATGGCATGCCGCCGCGCCATGCCCGATCCCGGTCAAGCAGGCGATGATCGACTGGTGGGGGCCGATCGTCGGCGAATATTATGCCGGCACCGAGGGCAACGGCTTCCACGCGATCCAGTCGGCGGAATGGCTGACGCACAAGGGTTCGGTCGGGCGCAACCTCACCACGATCACGCATATCTGCGACGAGGAGGGCAACGATCTGCCGCCGCGCAGCGAGGGAGCGATCTATTTCGAACAGCCCGACGGCGGGCGGGTCTTTTCCTATCACAACGATCCCGAAAAGACCGCCGACGGCACCAATCGCCACGGCTGGACGACGTTGGGCGACGTGGGGTGGCTCGATGAGGAGGGCTATCTCTATCTCACCGACCGCAAGAGCTTCATGATCATCTCGGGCGGGGTCAACATCTACCCGGCGGAGATCGAGAACCTCCTGGTCACCCACCCCAAGGTGGCGGACGTCGCGGTGATCGGCGCGCCGCACGAGGAAATGGGCGAGGAGGTGGTCGCGGTGGTCCAGCCGCGCGACATGGCCGACGCCGGCCCCGCGCTGGCGGCCGAGCTGACCGATTTCGCGCGCGCGCATCTGAGCCACGTCAAGACCCCGCGCCGGATCGACTTCCGCGCAGAGCTGCCGCGCCACGATACGGGTAAGCTCTACAAGAGGCTGCTGCGCGACGAATATTGGGGCAAGAAACCCTTGGTCGAGGGGAGCGCGGCATGACCTTCAACTTCGGCGACATGATCGAGGCGATCGAGCGTAAAATCCCCGCCGACCGCGTCGCGCTGGCGCATGGCGACGAGACGGTCGATTGGGGCGAATTGCGGCGGCGATCGAACAACCTCGCGCGCGCACTGATCGAGCGCGGGCTGCAGCCCAACGAGCGGGTCGCCTTCTATGCCTATAACAGCGCGGACTATCTCGTCGCGCTGATGGCCTGCTGGAAGGCGCGCGGCGCGCATGTCAACGTCAACTATCGCTATGTCGCCGACGAACTCGCTTATATCCTCGGCGACAGCGACGCGACCGTATTGTTCTACGATGCGCGGCTGCGCGATGCGGTCGCCGCAGTGGTCGATCGCTGCCCGCTGGTGCGGACCTGGGTGGAATTGGGCGGGGAGGCTTCGCCGGCTTTCGCCGAACCGCTCGCACGGCTAACCGCGGGCGACGGCACCGCGCTCGATATCGTGCGCAGCCCCGACGATCGTTTCTTCATCTATACCGGCGGCACCACCGGGATGCCCAAGGGCGTGGTGTGGGCGCACGCCGATCTCAACGCGATCGGGCTCGCGGCGGCGGCGGCGCAGGGGCTGCCTGTGCCGCAAAGCGTCGAGCAGGCGGCCGATTTCGCCGCGGCCAATCCCGATTATCCGCGCACCGTCGTCGGCCCGCCGATCATGCACGGCACCGGGCTGCTCTCGGCCTATGGCGCCTTGCTCGGCGGCGGGCTCGCGGTGACGTTGCCGGGCCGCAGCTTCAATGCCGAAGAGGCGCTGAGCGCGATCGACCGCTGGCGCGCCAACCGGCTGGTAGTGGTGGGCGATGCCTTTGCTCGGCCGATCCTCGATGCGCTCGATGCGCAGCCGGGGCGGTGGGACGTCTCGTCGATGCGGGTCGTCATCTCGTCGGGTGTGATGTGGACGCAAAGCGTCAAGGACGGGCTGATCCGCCACATGCCCGATGCGATGTGCCAGGATAATTTCAGCTCGTCCGAGGCGATCGGCATGGGGGTGTCGATCACTACGCGCGACGGGACGGTCGAGACCGCGAAGTTCATGGTCGGCCCGCGCTGTCGCGTGCTCGACGAGCAGGATCGCGACGTGGCGCCGGGATCGGGGGTGCGCGGCGTCGTCGCGCTCGCGCCGCCCAACCCGATCGAATATCACAAGGATCCCGCCAAGAGCGCGCGCACCTTCCGCGTCATCGACGGGGTGCGTTATTCGATCCCCGGCGATTTCGCCGAAGTCGCGGCGGACGGTACGCTGGTGCTGCTCGGGCGCGGCTCGGCCTGCATCAATTCGGCGGGCGAGAAAATCTTCCCCGAGGAGGTGGAGGAAGCGCTCAAGCTCTGCCCGGCGGTACGCGACGCTCTGGTCTTCGCGATGCCCGATCCGAAATGGGGGCAGGCGGTTGCGGCGGTGGTGCATGTTGCGGCGGATTACGACGAGGCGGCGGCGCGCGACGATCTGCGCGCGCGGCTCGCCGGGTTCAAACAGCCCAAATTGCTCGTCGCGACCGAACAGTCGCTCCGCGCGCCCAACGGCAAGGCGGACTACGCCAAGGCGAAGGCGCTGGCGGGGGTGGGTTAAGCAACCGGCAGGAGGAAAATGTGCTCCCGCGAGGGCCCCCATCAAAATAGTATTTTGATGGGACCCACGGCGTAAGCCCAGTCTGGGTCCCCGCCTTCGCGGGGTCACAGTTGCGGAGCGTCACTCCAGCGGCTCACCCGAAAGCGTGATGCGGTGCATCAGCCGGCGGTGGCCGTGATAATCGTTCATCGCATAATGCCAGGTCGAGCGGTTGTCCCAGATCGCCACCGATCCCGGTGCCCATTGCAGCCGGCATTGGAATTCGGGGCGTTTGCCGACCTCGAACAGATAGGTCAGCAGCGGCAGGCTTTCCTCGCGCGTCCAGCCTTCGAAATGCAGCGTGAAGCCCGGATTGACATAGAGCAGTTCGCGCCCGGTCTGCGGGTGGCGCAACGCGACGGGATGGACGGCGCGGGTGCGGATATCATGCCCCTTGAGGTCCGCTGCCTGATCGGTCTGCGCGTAGATACCGTTGGTGCTGTAGATATGGTCGGCCGAATGCACCGCGCGCAACCCGCGTAGGGTTTGCTTGAGTCCGTCGGACAAAGAGTCAAACGCCGCGCCCATGCTGGCGAATAAGGTGTCGCCGCCGGTCGGCGGGGTTTCGCGCGCGATCAGGATCGATCCCATCGCCGGCACCTGATCATAGCTGTGATCGGTATGCCAGCCGCCGCCGATATTGGTGGTCTGCGTTTCCGATTTGCGCACCTCGGCGATTTCCGGGTGGCCGCCGTTGGCGGGGAAATATTTGTTGACGTCGATCCCGCCCCAGCGTCGCGCCAGTGCGATATGCTGTTCGGGGCTCAATTGCTGATCGCGGACGAACAGGACGCCGTGATCGGCCACCGCGCGCCGCAGCGTGTCGAACCCGGCGTCGTCAATCGCGTTGAGGTCGATATCGAGCGCCTCGACCCCGACATGGTCGGCGATCGGGCGGAAATTGACGTTGGCCACGGAGCCTCTCCTGCTTCTTTGCTGCGCGCATCCTACCGCAGTGATTTTGCGGAAAATGTCACCTAGGTTACATTCGTCCGATGGATATCGAGGCGCTGGCGCTACGGAGCATCTGGTTCGCGCACCTTCCAGCACCGTTGCGCGCGGCGCTGTTGCATGCTGGTCGCGTCGCCCGGCTCGATGCCGGGCAATGGGTTTTCGGCGAAGGCGACGCGGAGACCGGGGTGCTGCTCGTGCTAGAGGGCGCGCTCAGGATCGAGGCGTCGGTAGGGGCGGAACGCGACGTGTTGCTCAACCTCGCCCCCGCGGGCGCCGCCTTCGGCCAGTCGCGCCGCGGCGGGGGTGGCCCGCGACTGGTGACCGCGCGCGCCGCCTCCGCCGCAACCGTGCTGCTGATTCCTGACGCGGCGCTGCAACGGATCGCCGAGGTGCATCCGGCGCTGTGGCGTGCGGTGAGCGAACTCGTCTACGGCCAGCTCGACACGATCGTGCACCTCGCCGCGCAATTGCTCGCGCTCGGGCCGCGCGGACGGATCGCGGCGCGGCTGCTGACCTTTGCGGCAGGGGGCGAGGTCGCGCTCAGCCAGAGCGATCTTGCGGAAATGTGCGGGCTGTCGCGCAAGGCGACCAACGCGCATCTCGCGGCACTGGAACGCGCGGGCGCGATCGCGCGCGGCTATGGCCGGATCGCGATCATCGATGCGGGGGCGTTGCGGCGGTTGGCGGCATAGGGGGCAAGCCGCGATTTACGCATCATCCACGCGAAGGCTGGGGACGCAGTCGATTGAAGATGCGGTTGGAATGCCTGTGACGCGTATCGGGTACCGGTGGAGATACTAGCCTATGCTGGCGCGACGAAAACTCCGACGCCGGTTGTGCGCATATCTCGCTCAGGCCAGCGCCGCCATATAATGCGCGCACTGCCGGCGGCGTTCCTGGCCCTGCAGCGTCAGCACGATATGCCCGAGCTGGCGGCGCACGAGGCCCTGATCGGTGAGCGCGTCGATCGTCGGCTGGGGTTGTTCGCGGGGGAGAATCAATATCGTGCCGGCGCGACGCGCCGACCACAGGATGCGTTCAATCTCTTCCGGCAGCAGCGGTGTGCCGGCACCATGCTTCGTCATTGCGACCCCCCCGACCCGGGATGGCGACGGCGCCCCTTAATGTGCCGCGCGCCGATATCCGGTCCGATTTGAATCGATTCGTCAAGTAAAGGTTTGTACGAATCGGGTTACCGAATGATGAATCGAGAGATTCCAGGGTTTAGCTGACTCTATTCGTCACGAGATCGTCAACGACCGAAGGGTCGGCGAGCGTCGATGTGTCGCCGAGACTCGAGACATCGCCTTCGGCGATCTTGCGCAGGATTCGGCGCATGATCTTGCCCGAACGAGTCTTGGGCAGCCCGGGGGCGAATTGAATCGCATCGGGCGTGGCGATCGGGCCGATTTCCTTGCGCACCCATTGTTTGAGCGCAGTGTTGAGCTCGGCTGATGCAGTCTCGCCCGCATTCAGGGTAACATAGGCATAGATGCCCTGGCCTTTGACATCATGCGGCATCCCCACCACCGCAGCTTCCGCCACTTTGGGATGCAATACCAGCGCGCTTTCGACTTCCGCAGTACCCATGCGGTGCCCTGAAACATTGATTACGTCATCGACGCGGCCCGTGATCCAATAATAACCATCCTCGTCACGACGGCAGCCGTCGCCGGTGAAATATTTGCCGCGATAGGTGGTGAAATAGGTCTGGAAGAACCGGGCGTGATCGTTCCACACGGTGCGCATCTGCCCCGGCCAGCTCGCGGTGATGCACAGATTGCCGCTCACCGCGCCTTCCAGCACCTGGCCGTTTTCGTCGACTAGCTGCGGCTGGACGCCGGGAAGCGGGAGCGTCGCCGATCCGGGCTTGAGGTCGGTCGCGCCGGGCAGCGGGGCGATCAGCGCGCCACCGGTCTCGGTCTGCCACCAGGTGTCGACGATCGGCGAACGGCCCTCGCCGACCACGTCGTGATACCAGCGCCACGCCTCCGGGTTGATCGGCTCGCCGACCGTGCCGAGCAGCCGCAGCGAGGTGCGGCTGGTGCGGCGGACGAAGTCGTCGCCGTCCTTCATCAGCGCGCGCAGCGCGGTGGGGGCGGTGAACACGGTGTGGACCTGATGGCGATCGACCACCTGCCAGATGCGGCTCGCGTCGGGCCAGTTGGGCAGCCCTTCGTACATCAAGGTCGTCGCGCCGTTCGCCAGCGGGCCGTAGACGATATAGGTATGCCCGGTGACCCAGCCGATATCGGCGGCGCACCAGAAGACGTTGCCCGGGCGGTAATCGAAGACGAGATCGTGGGTGAAGCTGGCCCACAAGAGATAGCCGCCGGTGGTGTGGAGCACGCCCTTGGGCTGCCCGGTCGATCCCGAGGTGTAGAGGATGAACAGCGGGTCCTCGGCATTCATCGGCTCGACCGGGCAATCGGCCGACACCCCCGCCGCCGCCTCGTGATACCAGATGTCGCGCGCGCCCATCGTGATGTCGCCGCCGGTCGATTTGACGACGATGACCTTTTCGAGGCTCGGCGCGCGTGCCGCGGCTTCGTCGACATTGGCCTTGAGCGCGACGCGGCGGCCGCCGCGGCGGCCTTCGTCGGCGGTGATGACGATCTTCGAATCACAATCGGCGATGCGCCCCGCCAGCGCATCGGGCGAGAAGCCGCCGAACACCACCGAATGGATCGCCCCGATCCGCGCGCAGGCGAGCACCGCAAAGGCCGCCTCGGGGATCATCGGCAGATAAACGGTGACGCGATCGCCCTTCTTCACCCCTTGCGCCTTGAGCACATTGGCGAAGCGGCACACCTCGGCGTGAAGCTCGCGATAGGTGAAGCGCTTGGGCGCCGCGGCGGGATCGTCGGGCTCCCAGATGATTGCGGTCTGGTCGCCGCGCGTCGCGAGGTGGCGGTCGAGGCAATTGGCGGCGACATTGAGCACGCCATCCTTGAACCATTGGATGCGGAAATCGCCCTCGTCGAACGACCAATCGCCGGCGGCGGTCGGCGCCTTCATCCAATCGAGTCGCTTCGCCTGCTCCAGCCAGAAAGCGTCCGAATCGGTCACGCTCGCGCGATACATCGCGTCATATTGCGCGCGGTTTACCTTGGCGGCCTCGGCCCAGGCGGCGGGGACGGGGTAAAGCTCCTGATCGGACATGCCACTCTCCTCTTCGCGCGCCCGTTAACCGACGCGGCGGCCGGGGACAACTTGGCAGGAGATCGGTTTCGCCCTAAAACCCTTTGTGTTTCGACAGAGGGGGATGGCCATGAGCGGCACCGTGCTCGTCACCGGAGGCAGCGGCTATATCGCCGGCTTCCTGATCCGCCAGCTCGTCGAGCGCGGCTGGACCGTCAACACCACGATCCGCAATCTCGCAAAGGAAGCGCAGGTCCGCGCGACCTTGGGCGTTGCCCCGGAGAAATTGCGCTTCTTCGCCGCCGACCTGGAGCAGGATGCGGGCTGGGCGGAGGCGATGGCGGGGTGCAGCCATGTCGCGCATGTCGCCTCGCCCTTTCCGGCGGGCGCGGTGAGCGACGACGTGCTGATCCCGCCCGCGCGCGACGGCGCGTTGCGCGCGTTGCGTTTCGCCAAGGCGGCGGGGGTGAAGCGGTTCGTGCTTACCTCCTCGGTGGCGGCAATCGCTTACGGCCACCCGCCGGCCAACGGCGCCGCCTTCACCGAACGAGACTGGACCGACATCAACGCGCCGGGGGTCGGGGCCTATATCAAGTCGAAGACCGTCGCCGAGCGCGCCGCGCGCGACTGGATGGCGGAACATGGCGCGGGAATGGAATTCTGCTCGGTCAATCCCAGCGCGGTGCTCGGGCCGGTGCTGAGCGACGATTATTCGACCTCGATCCAGTTCGTCCAGCGGCTGCTTGACGGCTCGGTCCCGGGGTTTCCGCGGATCGGCTTCGCGGTGGTCGACGTGCGCGATCTCGCCGACCTGCATGTCCGCGCGCTCGAGACGCCGGGGCTCGACGGCGAGCGTTTCATCGGCGGCGGGCGGTTCATGCAGATGGAAGAGGTGGGGGCGGTGCTGCGCGCGCGGCTCGGCGACAAGGCGCGCAAGGTGCCCAAACGCCGCGTCCCCGATTTCGTCCTGCGGCTGATGGCGCTGTTCGACGGCAGCATTCGCCAGGTGGTGGGCGAGCTCGGCCGCGTCCGTGCGATCGATCCTGGGCACACCGCGCAAGTGCTCGGCTGGCGCACGCGCGACGAGGAACAGTCGATCGTCGATACCGCGGAGAGCTTGATCGAGCGCGGGATCGTCAAGGTCTGAGGGTCCTTGCCGATACGGCCCTGGTAGATTATTTTCGAGATATGGTAGAACGGCGTTCGCGATGCATTTGAACATCAAGGATCCGGAGGCGCATCGGCTTGCGCAAGCGATCTCCCGCGCGACGGGTGAATCGATGACGCGCGTCGTCACCGAGGCGTTGCGCAGTCGCTACAACGAGATCGAGCGGCGCGAGCGACGTGCGAGCCTCGATGAACTACGCGCGATCGCGGCGCGATCGGCGGCGCTCGTCCGCGGCAAATACGAGGCGCACGGCGACCTGCTCTACGACGATGCCGGCCTGCCCAAGTGATCGTCGACACCTCGGCGCTCGTCGCGATACTCTACGGCGAGCCCGAGGCTGAACGCTTTCTCGCGCACCTTTATGATGCCGATATCCGCCGGATCAGCGCAGCGAATTACGTCGAATTGTTCATCGTCCTCGAACGGCAATTCGGTCCGGCGATGGCGCGCGAGGCGGAAGCGCTGTTGAAGGCTGCCGAGATCGTTATCGAACCGGTGACCGCCGAGCAGGCGACACTCGCACGCCGGGCGTTCCTCGCCTTCGGCCGCGGCCGGCATAAGGCGGGCCTCAATTACGGAGATTGTTTTTCCTATGCGCTGGCACGCGCACTCGATGAGCCGTTGCTCTACAAGGGAGACGATTTCGGCCTGACCGACATCGGTGTTGCAGCGCGCTGACGCGCGTCGCTTCACACCACCCGATACGGCACCACACGCCGCACCGCGGGCTCGACCGCGATCGCGCGGTCGGTCGGCGGGAAAGCGCGCTGGTCGCAATCATCGCGGGGGCAGAGCCGGCAGGAAATCCCGATCGGGGTCGGCGCGCGGGTGCGGTCGACCGCATCGGCATAGACGAAATCGGCGGCGTGGGTCGCCTCGCACCCCAGCACCACCGCATAGCGCCGCGGGCTGCGCGCGAAGCTGCCCGAGGGCTTCACCAGACCCTTGGCCATCGAGATATAGCGCACCCCGTCGGGGGTCTCGGCATGCTGGACGAGGATGCGGTCGGGGATCGCTGCCGCTTCATGCACATGCCACAGCGGGCACGCCCCGCCGAACCGCGCGAATTGCAGCCGGGTCGCCGAATGCCGCTTGGTGATATTGCCTGCCATATCGACGCGGCAGAAGAAGAACGGCACCCCTTCCGCCCCGCTGCGCTGGAGCGTCGAGAGCCGGTGGCACGCCTGTTCGAAACTCACCGTGAAGCTGCGGCACAATCGGTCGATATCGTGGCGCAGCCGCAACGCCTCGGCGCGGAACGCGGCATAGGGCATGACCAGCGCGCCCGCGGCATAATTGGCGAGCCCGACCGCGAGCAGCCGCCGCGCCTCGGCCCCGACGACGTCCGCCCCGGCGACGATCGCCTCGATCTCGCGCGCGAAGGCGGTCGCGGCGAGGCGGTGCGCGATCAGGAAGCGGCGGCTTTCGGGCGGCAACGCGGCGTTGAGCGTCAGCGTCGCGCCGTCGAACCGCGCCAGCGGCGCATCCTCGTCGCTGTCGGTGGCGAGGGTGACGCCGTGACGCTGCAACGCCTCCGCCGCGCTGAAGCCGGGCTGGGTCGCCAGCGTTTCCGCGGCACGATCGAGCCGGTCGACATAATTGCCCGCCTCGTGGAACCAGTCGCGCACCGCTTCCCACGGCAGCCGCGCGCCGGTCCCGGTGGTCATCGATTCCTCGGCGATCGCCAGCCGTTCCTCGGCGGCGCGCTTGGCGGCGTGGAGCGCGATCAGCCGGTCGGCGACCGCGGGCCGCTCCTCCGCCAGCCGCGCCGCCTCGTCGGCGTCGAGCGGGGTCAGCGCGGGATCGGCCAGCGCCTCGCCCAGCGCCGCCAGTCGCCGCGCGGGCGCCTCGCCCTCGATCGCCGCCAGCGCCTGCGGATAATGCCTTGCCAGCGCGGTGGTGACTGCCGGGGTCAGCGGCCGCTCGCCGGTTTCGAGCTGCGAGAGATAGCTCACCGACAGCCCGAGCCGCGCGGCCATCGCGCGCTGGTTGAGCCCCGCGGAGAGGCGCAGCGCGCGCAATTGCTGGCCGGCATAGAGTCTGGGCATGGCCTGCGCATCCTAGTTCGCAAATCCTGCCTTCGCAATTTCGCAAGTTCACATTTGCGCTTCGCCGCCGCCCGCGTCAGGAGGAATGGATTGCATCTGCCGGAGAAGCGCATGTCGTCGACGATCGAGGAACTGGAACGCAAGCGCGCCGCCGCGCGGGCGGGCGGCGGGCAGAAGCGCATCGACGCGCAGCATGCCAAGGGCAAGCTCACCGCGCGCGAGCGGATCGACGTGCTGCTCGATGAGGGCTCGTTCGAAGAATATGACATGTTCGTCGAGCACAATTGCGTCGATTTCGGGATGCAGGATCAGATCTATCCCGGCGACGGCGTGGTCACCGGATCGGGGACGATCAACGGCCGGCTGGTGTTCGTGTTCAGCCAGGATTTCACCGTATTCGGCGGCAGCCTCAGCGAGCGTCACGCGCAGAAGATCTGCAAGGTGATGGACATGGCGCTGAAGGTCGGCGCGCCGGTGATCGGCCTCAACGATTCGGGCGGCGCGCGCATCCAGGAGGGGGTCGCCTCGCTCGGGGGCTATGCCGAGGTGTTCCAGCGCAACGTGCTCGCCTCGGGCGTGGTGCCGCAGGTCAGCGTCATCATGGGCCCTTGCGCCGGCGGCGCAGTTTACTCCCCGGCGATGACCGACTTCATCTTCATGGTGAAGGATTCGTCCTACATGTTCGTCACCGGCCCCGATGTGGTGAAGACGGTGACCAACGAGGTGGTGACGCAGGAGGCGCTGGGCGGCGCGATCACCCACACCACCAAGACCAGCGTCGCCGATGTCGCGTTCGAGGACGATATCGAGGCGCTGCTCGCGGTGCGCGATTTCGTCGATTACCTGCCCGAATCGAACCGCGCCGCGGTGCCCGAGCGGCCGACCGACGATCCGTGGGACCGCGTCGAGGAAAGCCTCGACACGCTGATCCCGCCGAGCGCCAACCAGCCCTATGACATGCACGAGCTGATCCGTAAGGTGGTCGACGAGGGCGAGTTCTTCGAGATCCAGCCGGCGCATGCAGCGAATATCATCTGCGGCTTCGGGCGGATCGAGGGGCGGACCGTGGGGTTCGTCGCCAACCAGCCGATGGTGCTGGCAGGGGTGCTCGACATCAATTCGTCGAAGAAGGCGGCGCGCTTCGTGCGCTTCTGCGACGCGTTCGATATCCCGATCGTCACCTTCGTCGACGTGCCGGGCTTCCTGCCGGGCACCGCGCAGGAGCATAACGGGATCATCAAGCACGGCGCGAAATTGCTGTTCGCTTACGCCGAGGCGACCGTCCCCAAAATCACCGTCATCACCCGCAAGGCTTATGGCGGGGCCTATGACGTGATGGCCTCCAAGCATCTGCGCGGCGACCGCCATTATGCCTGGCCGACCGCCGAGATCGCGGTGATGGGCGCCAAGGGCGCGGTGGAGATCATCTTCCGCGGCTTGAACGAGGAAGGGATTGCGGAAAAGACCCGCGAATATGAGGCGCGGTTCGCCAATCCGTTCGTCGCGGCGTCGAAGGGCTTCATCGACGAGGTGATCCAGCCGCACTCGACCCGCCGCCGCATCGCGCTCGGGCTTCGGAAGCTCCGCAGCAAGACGCTGGAGAATCCGTGGAAGAAGCACGACAATATTCCGTTGTGACGATGTGCTCCCGCGAAGGCGGGAGCCCAGACTGTGTCCCCGCCTTCGCGGGGACACATTAAGGGACTGGAAATGAAACTAGGCCGCCTCAACCACGTCGGCGTCGCGACGCCCTCGATCGCCAAATCGATCGAAACCTATCGCCTGCTGCTCGGCGCCGAGACGATCGGCGAGCCGTTCGATCTCCCCGCGCAGGGGGTGAAGGTATGCTTCGTCGACGCGCCCAATACTCAGATCGAGCTGATCGAGCCCTATGACGAAAATTCGCCGATCGCGGGGTTCCTCAGGAAAAACCCGGCCGGCGGGCAGCATCACGTCTGCTTCGAGGTGCCCGACATCCACGAGGCCGCCGCGCATATGAAGGCCAACGGCGCGACCGTGCTCGGAGAGCCGCGGATCGGCGCGCACGGCACCCCGATCGTCTTCGTCCATCCGAAGGATTTCGGCGGGATGCTGGTCGAGCTGATGGAAACGCCCAAAGGCGACCATTGAGGTGATATAGATTCCGTTCGCCCTGAGCTTGTCGAAGGGCTGCACTTCTTTCCGTGGAAGAAAAGTGCAGGGCTTCGACAAGCTCAGGGCGAACGGAGAGGGAGAAGGACAGACAATGGCCGATTACGAAACGATCCTGACCGAACGGAAGGGCGATGTCCTCGTCATCACGCTCAACCGGCCCGACCGGCTCAACGCCGCTTCGCTCGACATGGCCGAGGAACTGACCGACGCACTCTACCATCTCGATGGCGCGCGCGCGGTGCTGATCACCGGCGCGGGGCGCGCTTTCTGCTCGGGTGCCGATCTGCAGGGGCGCGGCGATCGCCCGGTGACCGGCAGCGGCGATGCCGCGCACCGCTCGCTGATGCTGCATTACAATCCGGCGCTGACCCAGATCATGCGGCTCGACGTGCCGGTGGTCACCGCGGTCAATGGCGCGGCGGCGGGTGTGGGCTGTTCGCTCGGCCTGTCGGGCGATTTTGTGCTGGCGGGCAAATCGGCTTACTTCCTCCAGGCGTTCGTCAATATCGGGCTGGTCCCCGACGGCGGATCGACCTGGCTGCTCGCCAAGGCGATCGGCCGCGCGCGCGCGACGCGGATGATGATGCTGGGCGAGAAGATCGGTGCCGATCAGGCCGAGCAATGGGGGATGATCTACAAGTCGGTCGACGATGCGGCGCTGATGGACGAGGCGCTGGCGCTGGCGGCGCGGCTCGCCGCCGGGCCGACGGTCGCGCTGGCGACGATGCGCCACAATATCATGACCGCGCTCGACGGTTCGTTCGAACAGGTGCTGCGCGCCGAAGCCGAGGGACAGCGCCGCGCCGGCGACACCGCCGATGCACGCGAGGGCACTTTGGCGTTCCTCCAAAAGCGCAAGGCGGAATTCAAGGGTAAGTAGATTTAGAAGTGAATCCACCCCGGCGAAGGCCAGGGTCCAGCAACGGGCCGCTCGCGACTGGGCCCCGGCCTTCGCCGGGGCGGTATGAGGTGGTTGAGAGAGTGACATGACCGATAGCAAACCGACGCTCGACAATTGGTCCGCCGCCGCCGCCAAGGAGGTGAAGGGCAAGGATCTCACCTGGCACACGCCGGAGGGGATCGCGGTCAAGCCGCTCTATACCGCCGAAGACGTTGCGGTCGATCCGGGCCTGCCCGGTTTCGCGCCGTTCACTCGCGGGGTGCGCGCGTCGATGTATGCCGGGCGGCCGTGGACGATCCGGCAATATGCCGGCTTCTCCACCGCCGAGGAATCGAACGCTTTCTACCGCCGCAACCTCGCGGCGGGGCAGAAGGGCCTCTCGGTCGCGTTCGATCTCGCGACGCACCGCGGCTACGACAGCGATCACCCGCGCGTGGTGGGCGATGTCGGCAAGGCCGGGGTGGCGATCGACAGCGTCGAGGACATGAAGATCCTGTTCGACGGCATCCCGCTCGATCAGATGAGCGTGTCGATGACGATGAACGGCGCGGTGATCCCGGTGCTCGCCTTCTTCATCGTCGCGGGCGAGGAACAGGGGGTCGAGCGCAAATTGCTCGACGGGACCATCCAGAACGACATCCTCAAGGAGTTCATGGTCCGCAATACCTATATCTACCCGCCCGAACCCTCGATGCGGATCATCTCGGACATTTTCGCCTACACCAGCCGCGAGATGCCGAAGTTCAATTCGATCTCGATCTCCGGCTATCACATGCAGGAAGCCGGCGCGACGCAGCTCCAGGAGCTGGCTTTTACCATCGCCGACGGCATGGAATATGTGAAATACGGCGTCGCCTCAGGGCTCGATATCGACAAGTTCGCCGGTCGGCTGTCGTTCTTCTTCGCGATCGGCATGAACTTCTTCATGGAAGTGGCGAAGCTGCGCGCGGCGCGCGTGCTGTGGCATCGCGTGATGACCAGGCTCGGCGCGAAGGACGAGCGCAGCAAGATGCTGCGCACGCATTGCCAGACCAGCGGCGTCTCGCTGACCGAGCAGGATCCGTACAACAACGTCATCCGCACCACGATCGAGGCGATGGCGGCGATGCTCGGCGGCACCCAGTCGCTCCACACCAATGCGCTCGACGAGGCGATCGCGCTGCCGACCGATTTCTCCGCCCGCATCGCCCGCAACACGCAGATCGTGATCCAGGAAGAGACCGGGATGACCAAGGTGGTCGATCCGCTCGGCGGCAGCTATTATATCGAAAGCCTGACCCAGCAGCTCGTCGACGGCGCGTGGGAGATCATCGAGCGCGTCGAGCGCGAGGGCGGGATGGCCAAGGCGGTCGCCGCCGGCTGGCCCAAGGCGATGATCGAGGAAGCCTCCGCCGCGCGCGCGGCGCGGATCGACCGCGGCGAGGATGTGATCGTCGGGGTCAACAAATATCGCCTCGCCAACGAGGATGAGATCGAGATCCTCGATGTCGACAATCACGCGGTGCGCGAGGCGCAGATCCGCCGCATCAACAAGGTGAAGGCGGAGCGCGATTCCGCCGCGTGCCAGGCGGCGCTCGATGCATTGCGCGAGGGTGCCCGGGGCGACGGCAACCTCCTCGCCCTCGCCGTCGAAGCGGCCCGCGCGCGGGCGACGCTCGGCGAGATCTCCTCGGCGATGGAGGATGTGTTCGGCCGTTTCGGTACCTTCCCCACCCCGGTGAAGGGTATCTATGGCGGCGCCTATCGCGACGACCAGCGTTGGGAGCGTTTGCTCTCGGGCGTCACCTCGACCGGGAACCGCCTCGGCCGCAAGCCGCGCATCTTCGTCGCCAAGATGGGGCAGGACGGGCATGACCGCGGCGCCAATCTCGTCTCGTCGATGTTCGGCGATCTCGGGTTTGAGGTCGTCGCGGGTCCGCTGTTCCAGACCCCGCAGGAAGCCGCTGCGCTGGCGCTGGAGAAGGACGTCGACGTGGTCGGCGCTTCGAGCCTCGCCGCCGGGCACAAGACATTGATCCCCGAGCTGATCGGCCATCTGAAAGACGCCGGTCGCGCCGATATCAAGGTCGTCGCCGGCGGGGTGATCCCGGCGCAGGATTATCAGGCGTTGTACGATGCCGGTGTGCAGGCGATCTTCGGCCCGGGCACCAATCTCATCAAGGCGGCGGAAGAAGTGTTGCGGCTGCTCGGCCACAATATGCCCCCGCAGGCGGAGGCGGCGGAATGACGCAGCATATCGAGACGCTGACGGTCCACGCGGGCACCGCGCCCGATCCGACCACCAAGGCGCGGATCACCCCGATCTACCAGACCGCTTCCTATGTGTTCGACGATGTCGATCACGCGGCGAGCCTGTTCAACCTCGATGCCTTCGGCAACATCTACAGCCGCATCATGAACCCCACCAACGGCGCGGTGGAGGGCAAGGTCGCCGCGCTCGAGGGCGGGGCGGCGGCGTTGGCGGTGGCCTCGGGGCATGCCGCGCAATTCCTTGTCTTCCACACGTTGATGGAGCCCGGGAAGCATATCGTCGCGGCGAAGCGGCTGTACGGCGGATCGCTCAACCAGATCGGGTCGAGCTTCAAGAAAATGGGGTGGCATGCGTCGTTCGTCGATGCCGACGATCCGGCCAATGTCGCGGCCGCGATCACCCCGGACACTCGCGCGGTGTTCATCGAGAGCCTCGCCAACCCCGGCGGCGTGGTGCAGGATATCGCGGCGATCGCCAAGGTCGCGCATGACGCGGGCGTGCCGCTGATCGTCGACAATACGATGGCCACCCCGATGCTGTGCCGCCCGATCGAGCACGGCGCCGATATCGTCGTCCACTCGCTGACCAAATTCCTCAACGGGCACGGTAATTCGATCGGCGGCGTGATCGTTGACGGCGGCACGTTCGATTGGGCGAAGGGCGGGAAATATCCGTATCTGAGCGAGCCGAACGATTCCTATCACGGCAAGGTGTTCACTGAGGCGTTCGGCAATCTCGCCTTCATCCTCGCCGCGCGGACCCTGGGGCTGCGCGATCTCGGGCCGGCGCTGGCGCCGATGAACGCCTTCCTCGCGCTGACCGGCATGGAAACGCTCGCGCTGCGCATGGAGCGGCATTGCGACAATGCGCTGAAGCTCGCGCAATGGCTGCAGAACCACCCCAAGGTGGCATGGGTTTCCTATGCCGGGCTGCCGGGCGACCGCTATCACGCGCTCGCGCAACGTTATCTCGGCGGCAAGGGCGGGGCGGTGTTCACCTTCGGGCTGAAGGGCGGGTATGACGCCGGCATCGCTTTGGTTTCGCGCGTCAAATTGTTCAGCCATCTCGCCAATCTCGGCGACACGCGCTCGCTGATCATCCACCCCGCCTCGACCACCCACCGCCAATTGCCCGATGCCGAGCGGATCGCCGCGGGCGCGGGGCCCGATGTGGTGCGTGTCTCGGTGGGGATCGAGAATATCGCCGACATCATCGCAGATATCGAGCAGGCACTGGAGGCCGCATGACGACCGAAACCCGTAATGACTGGACGCGCGAGGAGATCGCCGCGCTGTTCGACCTGCCGTTCGGCGATCTCGTGTTCCGCGCCGCCGAGGTGCATCGCGCGCATCACGCCGCGAACGAGGTGCAATTGTGCACCCTGTTGTCGATCAAGACCGGCGGCTGCCCCGAGGATTGCGGCTATTGCTCGCAATCGTCGCACGCCGACAGCGGGGTCAAGGCGACCAAGCTGATGGACGTGCGCGCGGTGCTCCAGTCCGCGGCGCAGGCCAAGGATTCGGGCTCGCAGCGCTTCTGCATGGGCGCGGCGTGGCGCAACCCCAAGGACCGCGACATGCCCGCGATCATCGAAATGGTGAAGGGCGTGCGCGAGATGGGGATGGAAACCTGCATGACCCTGGGCATGCTGACCCCCAGTCAGGCGCGCCAGCTCGCCGATGCCGGGCTCGATTATTACAACCACAATATCGATACCTCGCCCGAACGTTATGGCGAGGTAATCTCCACCCGCACGTTCGGCGAGCGGCTCGAGACGCTGGAAAACGTTCGCTCGGCGGGGATCAACGTGTGCTGCGGCGGGATCGTCGGGATGGGCGAGACGCGCGATGATCGCGTCGGCTTCATCCACGCGCTCGCGACGCTGCCGCGCCACCCGGAAAGCGTGCCGGTCAATGCCTTGGTGCCGGTGAAGGGCACGGTGCTGGGCGACATGCTCGCCGATACGCCGCTGGCGAAGATCGACGATATCGAATTCGTGCGGACGGTGGCGGTGGCGCGGATCACGATGCCGATGAGCATGGTGCGCCTCTCCGCCGGGCGTGAGAGCATGTCGGAAGCGACCCAGGCCTTGTGCTTCATGTGCGGGGCCAATTCGATCTTCACCGGGGACAAATTGCTCACCACCGGCAACCGCGGCGACAGCGCCGATGCGGCGCTGTTCGCGAAACTGGGCGTGCGCCCGATGGAAGCCGAAGAGCCGATGCGGGTGTGCGAGGCGGCTGAGTGAGAACGTATGCTCCGTTCCCCTGCGAAGGCGGGGGTCCAGTCTCGGCGCAGCGCGCCGATCGCGCTGCCGCGCGAAAGCTTTTCGGGGCTGGACCCCGGCCTTCGCCGGGGAACAGAGAATAGAGGCAACCTGATCTTCTACCATCGATATTCGCTGCTTTTCGACGGAAGCTGAAACAATGTTCAAGAAAATCCTTGTCGCCAATCGTGGCGAGATCGCGTGCCGGGTATTCCGCACCGCGAAGAAGATGGGCCTCAAGACGGTCGCGGTCTATTCCGATGCCGATGCGCGCAGCCCGCATGTGCTGATGGCCGATGAGGCGGTGCGGCTCGGGCCGGCGCCGGCGGCGGAAAGCTATCTCAAGGCCGATCTGATCCTCGCCGCCGCCAAGGCGACCGGGGCGGACTGCATCCACCCCGGCTACGGTTTCCTCTCCGAGCGCGAGAGCTTCGCCAAGGCCTGCGCCGAGGCGGGAATCGCCTTCGTCGGGCCGCCGCCCAAGGCGATTGCCGCGATGGGCGACAAGATCGAATCGAAGAAGCTCGCCAAACAGGCGGGGGTCAATGTCGTCCCCGGCTTCCTCGGCGAGATCGCGACGACCGAGGATGCGGTGAAGATCGCCAAGGACATCGGCTTCCCGGTGATGATGAAGGCATCGGCCGGCGGGGGCGGCAAGGGGATGCGGCTCGCGTGGAGCGAGCAGGACGTCCGCGAAGGCTTCGAGGCGACCAAGCGCGAAGGGCTCGCCAGCTTCGGCGACGATCGCGTGTTCATCGAGAAGTTCATCGAAAGCCCGCGCCACATCGAGATCCAGGTGCTCGGCGACCAGCACGGCAATATCGTCTATTTGAACGAGCGCGAATGTTCGGTGCAGCGCCGCCACCAGAAGGTGGTCGAGGAAGCGCCGTCGCCGTTCGTCACGCCGAAGATGCGCAAGGCGATGGGCGAGCAGGCGGTCGCGCTGGCCCGCGCAGTGGGCTATTATAGCGCGGGGACGGTCGAGCTGATCGTCTCGGGCGCGGACAAGACCGGCGAGAGCTTCTATTTCCTCGAAATGAACACCCGGCTGCAGGTCGAGCATCCGGTGACCGAGGAGATCACCGGGCTCGATCTGGTCGAGCAGATGATCCGCGTCGCCGCCGGCGAGAAATTGTCGTTCGCGCAGAAGGACGTGAAGATCAACGGCTGGTCGGTCGAGAACCGCGTCTACGCCGAGGATCCCTACCGCGGCTTCCTGCCCTCGATCGGCCGGCTCGTCCGTTACGCCCCGCCGGAGGCCGGCGACGGCGTGCGCGTCGACGACGGCGTGCGCGAGGGGGGCGAGGTCAGCATGTTCTACGATCCGATGATCGCCAAGCTGATCACCCACGGCAAGACCCGCGAGGAGGTGATCGACAAGCAGATCGCCGCGCTCGACGCGTTCGAGATCGAAGGGCCGGGGACCAACCTCGATTTCGTCTCGGCGCTGATGCAGCACCCGCGCTTCCGTTCGGGCAATATCACCACCGGGTTCATCGCCGAGGAATATCCCGAGGGGTTCCACGGCGCCCCGGCCTCGGACGAACTGGTACGCACGCTGGCGGGTGTCGCGGCTTATGCGGGTGTCGCCTGGGCCGAGCGCGCGCGGCATGTCGACGGCCAGCTCGGCGCGCCGCTCGATGCGCCGGCCGACTGGGTGGTGCGGATCGGCAAAAAGGATCACGCGGTCACGGTCGACGGCGACGACGTGACGGTCGATGGCAAGCCGCTCGACGGCACGATCGACTATTTCCCGGGCGATCGCTTCGCGGTGGTCGACGGTGCGGCGCCGCTGACGGTGAAGATCGCGCGCACCCGCACCGGCTTCACGCTCAACGCGCGCGGCGCGAGCCACAAGGTGCGCGTGCTGCCGGCGCGGATCGCGCCTTATGCCAAGCATCTGCTCGAGAAGATCCCGCCCGATCTGTCGAAGTTCCTGATCGCGCCGATGCCGGGGCTGCTCGTGCGGCTCGACGTCAAGGCCGGCGACAAGGTCGAGGCCGGGCAGGCGCTCGCGGTGGTCGAGGCGATGAAGATGGAAAACATCCTGCGCGCCGAGAAATCCGCGGTGGTGAAGACGGTCAATGCGGAAGCGGGCGAAAGCCTCGCGGTCGATCAGGTGATCCTGGAACTGGAGTGACCGGAAACTCCCCTCCCCTTTGGGGGAGGGGCTTTATTATCGCATTTACCGCCGCGCTTCGGGCGCGTGGACCAGCGCGCGGAGTTGTTCGAGCTCCTCGGGCGTATCGACGTCGATCAATTCCTGTTCGTTGGTCACAACATGCACCCCGGCGCGGATCATGTCGCGCGCGTCCTGATCGTCGCGGATCGCCAGCACCTCGTCGAACCGCGCCGCGCCGAACAGCACCGGCGGCGAGGGGTAGCGGCCGTTGCTCGATGCGACCACCGCCGAAGGGCCGTCGGCGGCGTCGAGCAGCCGGTAGATATGCGTCGCGGTGACGCGCGGCATATCCGCCAGCGCGATGATCACCGCCGCCGCCCCGGCGTCGCGCGCGCGCTCCACCCCCAGCCGCACCGCCGACGCCATGTCGCGATCGGGATCGTGATCGGGGATGATCGTGAAGCGATGCGCGGCGAAATCGATCTCGCAGCCGTTGGTGATCGCCACGCGCTCCTTGAACGGCACGTCCTCCAGCGTCACCGCGACATGCAGCCCGAGCGGGCGCGAGAGGAACATTTCGTCGAGCTTGCTGCCGATATCGCCGAACCGCTTCGATTTGCCCGCGGCAAGCAGCGCGAGCACGGTCTGTTCGACCGGGATCATCGCCCGATCCGCCGTGTGGCGCGGGCGTTCGCCTTGCGCTGCACACCGTTGGTCGTAAAAATCATGGCTCGCGCTCCGTTCGCCTTGAGAGGGTAACGCTTGCGCTGGATGTTGGTGCCCATGCGAAAAATACTCGTGCTCCTCGCATTGCTGGTCACGGCATGCGGAAAGGGGCAGGATCGGCCGATGACCGAAGCCATTTCCCCGCTTTCCGCCCCGATCGTCATCGCGCATCGCGGCGCGAGCGGCGAACGGCCCGAGCATACGCTCGGCTCCTATGAGCGGGCGATCGAGCAAGGCGCGGATTTCATCGAACCCGATCTGGTGCCGACCAAGGACGACGTGCTCGTCGCGCGGCACGAGAATGAGATTTCGGAAACCACCGACGTCGCCGCACATCCCGAATTCGCCGCGCGCCGCACCACCAAGACGATCGACGGGCAGAAGCTGACCGGCTGGTTCGTCGAGGATTTCACGCTCGCCGAACTGAAGACGCTGCGCGCGAAGGAGCGGCTGCCGCTGCTCCGCCCCGAGAACCGGAAATATGACGGGCAGTTCGAGATCCCGACGCTCGCCGAGATCATCGCGCTCGCCAAGCGCCACCATGTCGGCATCTATCCCGAGACCAAGCACCCGACCTATTTCGCCTCGATCGGCCACCCGACCGACGCGCTGCTGGTGAAGCAATTGCAGGCGGCGGGGTGGAACACCCCCGACGCACCGGTCTTCATCCAGTCGTTCGAGGTGGAGAATCTCAAGCGGATCCACCAGATGACCGGCATCCGGCTGATCCAGCTGGTCGACAAGGAAGGCGGCCCGGCGGACGGCGCCGCGCCGAGCTATGCCGCGATGCTGACCCCCGAAGGATTGCGCGACATCGCCTCTTACGCCTTCGGGATCGGCCCCAACAAATCGATGCTGTGGGACGGCAAACTGCCGACCGGGCTGATCAGCGCCGCGCATGCCGCGGGGTTGCGCGTCCATCCCTGGACCTATCGCGCCGAAAATTATTTCCTGCCGTCCGAATATCGCAACGGGCTCAATCCGCGCGAGCACGGCGATCTGGACGGCGAGATCAAGGCCGCGCTGCGCCGCGGGCTCGACGGCTTCTTCAGCGATTTCCCGGGGATCGGGGTCAAGGCGCGCGACGAGGTGCAGCGGGAGCGGAAGAAATGACGCGGCGAGCGATGACGATCATCCTGGCGGCGCTGCCGCTGATCGCGACGGCGGGGTGCGTGCGCACCATCACCAGCGTCGCCACCGCGCCGGTCAAGGCAACCGGCAAGGTCGTCGACTGGAGCACGACCAGCCCGTCCGAGCGCGATCGCGCTTATGCCCGCAAGATGCGCAAACAGGCCGAGCGCTGCCACAAGCATCCCGATGCGCCCGAGTGCGCGCAGAACGGCTATGCGCAGCAACCGCAGCGGTAGCATAGAAATCATCGTCGCGTTGGTGACATTTGGTCCGCGCCGGGCAATCTGGCGCATCGCGGGCTAGGTCGGATCACCTCTCCCCGTTCGGGCTGAGCCTGTCGAAGCCCTGCCCTTTCTTCCCCGCAAGAAGGGCAGCCCTTCGACAGGCTCAGGGCGAACGGGTCGTATTTCGCGCGCGCCGCTCAAAAAAAGACGGGCGGCATTGCTGCCGGCCCGCCACATCCCCCTTTTGAGTTTCAGAAGTTCTTCGACACCTGAAACGTCACCGTCCGGCTCGGATTGACGAACACCGCCGTCGCCCCGCCGACGAACGGGACCCCGAATGCCTGGCTCCAGCTCACCTTGTTGGTGAGGTTGCGGCCGACCACCGCGACATCCCAGCCGTGCGCCTTGTTGGTGATCCCGATCCGCGCGTCCACCGTGGTATAGGCGGGCATCATCGTCGCCGGATTCTGTGTGTCCTGATAATTGGTCAGCCCGGTATAATTGACCGAGCCGCGCGCGGTGAAATCCAGATCGCCCGACAGCGGGGCGTCGACCTGGCCGTAAGCGCTCCATTTCCACTTCGGCGCGCGGGTCAGGCGATAGCCGCTGAGGTCGGAATAGCCGAGCGGGCAGGTCTGGTTATAGATGCACGGGCCGTTGTAGCTGCGGTATTTCGCATCGAGATAGGCGACATTCCCGCCGAAGCTGAGGAACGAGACCGGGCGGACATTGCCCTCCACCTCGATACCGCGCGAGCGCACGTTGGCGGCATTGCCGGTGACGAAGCTGGTGCCGTTGAACGACGACACCTGAAGATTGTCGAAATTGGTGCTGAACACCGCGAGGTTGAGATCATATACCCCGCGCTCCCCGCGCAGCTTGACCCCGGCCTCCCAGGATTTCGCGCGCTCGGGATCGAATTGATATTTGCCGGTATTGCCGAGCTGGGTGTCGTTGGCGACGAAACCGCCGCCCTTGCTGCCCGTCGCATAGCTGACGTAGACCTGTCCGAGCCGGCTGAATTTATAGCTGATCTTGCCCGAATAATCCCACAATTTCTCGTGGCGCTTGGCGCGTATGTCGTAGGGCCTGAACGAGGCTGGCCCGCCCGGCAGCATCTGCATCCGCGCCTGTTTGGTCTCGTCGCTGTAGCGCACGCTGCCGTCGATCGTCAGCCCGGGCAGCAACTCCATATTGGCGGCGAGGAAGGGCGAGATCGATTCGCTCTTCTGGTCGAACGGCAGTACCGACGGGCCGCGCAACGCCGGCGAGAAATTCCAGAACACATTCTGCACGATATGCGATTGCGCATAATAATATTGCAGCCCGGCGATCAGCGAGAGCTTGCCGATCGACCCCGATAGCCGCGCTTCCTGCGAAATCTGCGTCGTGCGCTCGATGTGCAGATTGTCGATCAGCGTCAGCGGGCTGTTGTCGATATCGGTTTCGGTATTGGCCTTGATATGCTGATAGCCGCCGATCGTCGTCAGCTGCACCCCGCCGCCGAGATCGGTGTTGGTGGTGAGCGTCACGCCGAGCGTTTCGGTACGCGAAAAGCCGCGGCCATAGGTCGAATCCGCCACCCGGACGAAGCTGGGATATTCGGGGACCCCGCCGTACGGCGCCGAAGCCGCGCGGATCGCATTGGCGATCGCGCTGGTGCCCAGCCCGTTGAACGCGAGGTTGTTGCCCTTGTAATCGTTCTTCCCGTATTCGACCTTGAGCTTGGCCGACATGCCCTTCATCGGCTCGAACAGGAGCTGGCCGCGGATGCCGAGATAATTATTGCCGTTGTCGTCCTGCTTGGTCGCGCGGTTGTACATATAACCGCCGGCGTGCCCGCCCTGGACGCTGAGCCGCGCCGAGAGCGTGTCGGTGATCGGGCCGGAGAGATAGCCTTCCGCATTCCAGCCGTTGTTGACCGCTTCATAGCCGGCCGAGACGCGGCCCTGGAAATCGCGCGTCGGCGCGGCGGTGATCACGCTGATCGCGCCGGCATCGGTGTTCTTGCCGAACAACGCGCCCTGCGGCCCGCGCACCACCTCGACGCGCTGGACGTCCATCATCGCGGTCTGCAGCGAGCGCGAGCGCCCCGAATAGACGCCGTCGACGAAGAAGCCGACCGATTGCTCGAACGCGAGATTGCCCCCGCCCGAGCCGAGCCCGCGCATGTTGATGACGAAATTGCCGTTGGTCTGGTCGATCTGGAGGTTGGGGATGCCCGACTGGAGATCGTTGAACTGCCGCACCCCCATCTTGTCGAGCGCGTCGCCCGAGACGACCGCGACCGACAAGGGCACGTCGAGCAGGGTCTGCGGGCGCCGCGTCGCGGTGACCACCACGTCGTTGCCGAGCGGCTGTTGCGCCGCGCGCGGGTCGCTGTTCCCCGCGCTCGCATCCTGCGCGAACGCCGGCGTGGCCGACAGCATCAGCAGCGGCAGCGCCGCCCCCCGCATCAACGTCTGACGGTGATATTTCGAACCCTGCATCCTGCTCTCCTCCGCTCATCGGATCCGCGCGGCAATCTTCCGCCGCCGCTTCGGTATCGGACATTTCCGATTTAGTTAGTAAACTAACTGACAGGCCTCCTGTCAATCTCAAAAGGTGAGGGCGTTGGGCGGGAGGCCGATCAGCGCGCGGCCGTGCAGCTCGGCGGCACCGTCCTTGTCATAGACGATATGGTTAGACATCACGTTCACGTCGCGCAGGTAGCGCTGCATCGGATTGCTGCGCAGGTGCGCGCTGGCACCGCTCGCTTCGGCGACCATCATGATCGCCTGACGGCACAATTCCATCGCCTGCGCGATCTGCAGCCGCATGTGCGAGCGCTGGATGAAATCGGCGCGTCCCTCCGGGCGGGCGAGCGCGATATTGGTGTTCACGGCGTCGCGCAGCAGCAGCTCGGCGGTGCGCGCCATGACATTGGCATTGGCGAGCCGCATCTGCGCCGCGGGCTTTTCCGCCTGCTTCATATCGGTGCCGTGGACCACGCGCTCGGCGAGTTGCTTGCGGAACTGCGCCACCGCCGCGCGCGCCGCGCCGACCCCGGAGATCGCCGCGGTCACCCCGAGGAACGGGATCATCGGCTGGCGATAGAGCGGATTGTCGTAGAGCCGTGCGCCATGCGCGGTGCCATTGCGCATCTCGGTCATGTCCATCGTGCGGTAATCGGGGACGAATATGTCGTCGATCAGCAGATCGTGGCTGCCGGTGCCTTCCATCCCGTCGATGTGCCAGGTGTCGATCACCGTCACCTCACGCGTCGGCAGCGCGCAGAACAGCACCACGTTCGCCGGGCCGTCGACGATCGCGCAGGCGACCAGCACCCAATCGGAATGCATCACCCCGGTGCCCCATTTCCACCGCCCGCTGATGCGATAGCCGCCGTCGACCGGCACCGCTTTGCCCGGCGGCGCGGTGACCCCCGGCGCGATGACATAGGGGACGCGGTCGCCCGCGCGCGTGCCGAAGATCTCGTCCTGGAAGCGTTCGGGGAATTGGGTGAGCATCCAATTATGCTCGACGCAAAAGGCCGCGACCCAGCCGGTCGACGGGCAGCCCTCGCTCAGCGGGAGCATCGCGTCGATGAAGCTGTCGGCGTCGAATTCGAGCCCGCCATATTTCTTCGGGATGAAGTGATAGAAGCAGCCGGTCGCGCGGATCGCGTTCCATGTCTCGACCAGCGGGTGGCGCACCCGCTCGCATTCGGCGGCATGCGCGGCGAGCAGCGGCTTCAACGCCGTGGTGCGGCGGATCAGCTCCGCCGGGGTGAGCGCGGCAAGCGCGGCGCGCGTCATGAAATCATCATTGGCGGGGATAAACGGCTGGACGGTCAGCGGCTTGAGGTCGGTCATGGGACTCTCCTGACAATGGGCCTTCTGATGGGCGCAGGCCGATATTGTCAGGTTAGCTGACTAAATGCAATTAGGAATCTAACCTTCTCCGTCACAGCAATTCGTACACGTCATATTCCACCGCACCGCCCACCGAGGCGCCGATCCCCACGGTGACGATATCGTTGAGCCACTGATAATCGGGGTGCCCCGTCTCGAAGATCGGCGCGGTGCGGAAATAGACCTGGGCGTGTTCCTCGGGCGTTTGCGGCCCGCCGCGGCGCGAATAATCGCGCACCTTGTCCATCGGGCGCAGCACGCCGCGATAGGAGACGTAGATCAGCGCGCCGTCATGCGTCTCGAACGTCACCCGCGCGTCGAGCCGGAGCACCCCGCGCTCGTCGATCGTCGCCCAATCGCCCCCGCTCGGCATCACCCGGCCCGACAGTCGCTCGCCGGTGAGGGTGCCGCCGGTCAGCGCGGCGATCATCCGCGTCCCGAAATGCGCGCGGCCGACCATCTGCTGCGGCTCGGTGAATTCGGCGCGATACGAGCACAAATGGCCGAAACGCGGCTCGACCCCCGGAATCTTTTTCATCTCGACACCTCTCCACTGATCGATCATTGCTTTGAATACTAAGTAATGACGGGAGGGCGTCAAGCGCGGCCGGTTGCGTTGCCACCGCGCGGCGCCTCACTTACAGCACCGCAAGCCGGCAAGAGGGGAAACGGGTTCGGATTATGGCAGCGGCAGAGGATTCGCCCCAGGCGCCGATCGCCGCGCCGCATCCGATGATGCTGATGAACCTGCTGCGCGCGGTCTATTGGTATGACGAGGCGCTGCAGGCGGCGCTGCGCCGCGCGGGCTGGCCCCCGGTGACGCGAATCCAGTCGATGCTGTTCGCCAATCTCGCGCTCGGGGTGCGCCGCCCGGCGCGGCTGGCGCATAACCTTGGCATCACGCGGCAGTCGATGAGCCAGATGCTCGACGAACTGGCGCGGCGCAATATCGTTCGTGTCTCGCCCGATCCGAGCGACGGGCGCGCGAGCATCGTCGAATTCCAGCCCGAAGGCCGCGCGCTGGCGCGGGCGGCGCGCGCGACGATGTATGCGATCGAGCATGAACTCGGCCAGCGGCTCGGCGCGGACGCGATGGCAGCGCTCGGCGCGCTGCTGGCGCGCGACTGGGGCGACCCGCCCGAGGTGACCACCCCCACCACTTACGAACCCGTCGAGGAGAAGAATCCATGAGCATCGGCATCGACAAGACGCTGGAGATCGCCGATCGCGTCGAGCGCTTCGTCCGCGAGGTGATCGTCCCCTATGAGCGCGATCCGCGCCGCGACCACCACGATGCGCCGACCGACGAACTGGTGATGGAGATGCGCGAAAAGGCGCGCGCCGCGGGGGTGCTGACCCCGCATATCCTGCCCGACGGCCGCCATCTGTCGCAGCGCGAGACCGCGATCGTCCTCGAGCGCTCCGGGCTGTCGCCGCTCGGCCCGCTCGCCTGCAACACCGCCGCGCCCGACGAGGGCAATATGTATCTGCTCGGCAAGGTCGGCAGCCCGGAGATCAAGGAGCGCTTCCTCAAGCCGCTGGTCGAGGGCCGCGCGCGATCGGCCTTTTTCATGACCGAGCCCGCGGCGGAGGGCGGGGCGGGCTCCGACCCGTCGATGATGCTCACCACCTGCCGCCCGGACGGCAATCACTGGGTGATCAACGGGCGCAAGGCGTTCATCACCGGCGCCGCCGGGGCCAAGGTCGGGATCGTGATGGCCAAGGCCGACGAGGGCGCGTGCATGTTCCTCGTCGACCTGCCCGATCCGGCGATCGTCATCGAGCGCGTCCCCAATACGATCGACAGTTCGATGCCCGGCGGCCACGCGACGATCCGCATCGAAAACCTCCGCGTTCCCGCCGATCAGATGCTCGGCCAGGCCGGGGAGGGGTTCAAATATGCCCAGGTTCGGCTGAGCCCGGCGCGGCTGTCGCACTGCATGCGCTGGTATGGCGCCTGCGTCCGCGCCAACGAAATCGCGACCGATTACGCCTGCCGGCGCCATGCGTTCGGCAAGGCTTTGGTCGATCACGAGGGCGTCGGCTTCATGCTGGCAGAAAATCTGATCGATCTGAAACAGGCCGAATTGATGATCGACTGGTGCGCGAGGGTGCTCGATAGCGGCGATCTCGGCACCGCGGAAAGCTCGATGGCCAAGGTCGCCGTGTCGGAAGCGCTGATGCGCATCGCCGATCGCTGCGTGCAGGTGATGGGCGGGAGCGGGGTGACCGGGGACACGATCGTCGAGCAGGTATTCCGCGAAGTCCGCGCCTTCCGCATCTACGACGGCCCGACCGAGGTGCACAAATGGAGCCTCGCCAAAAAGGTGAAGCGCGACTGGAAGGCGGCGCACGGCGGGTAATCGAGCGCCGCGCGATACCTCCGGCTTCCCTCTCCACCGTTCGCGCTGAGCCTGTCGAAGCCCTGCACTTTCTTCCGATGAAGAAGGGCAGCCCTTCGACAAGCTCAGGGCGAACGGAGAGGGGGCGCTAGATCAACTGCAGATCGCGCGGTTTCGCCCCCGGGAACAGCCCCGCGAGCCGATCCGCCCCCAGCCCGAATTGCCGCGCGACAAGCCCGCCGATCAGCGCGCGATAATCGGTCAGCACCGGCAGGTCGCGGCCCTGGTTGAGCGTGGCAGGGGACAAAGCGACCTGATCCCCCGCCAGCCGCCCACCGGCCACCCCGCCGCCGAGCACCCAATAGATGCTGCCGTGCCCGTGATCGGTCCCGCGATCGCCGTTCTCGCGGAAGGTGCGGCCGAATTCGGAGACGACGACGACATTGGTGTTGCGCCACGCCTCGGCGCCGATCGCCTCGGCAAAGGCCGCCAGCCCGCGCCCCAATTCGCCGATCCGATCGGCGAGATAGCCGGTCGCGCCGCCCTGATTGACATGCGTATCCCACCCGCCGACATCGACGAAGGCGAGGTTGAACTGCGCGCGCATCAGCGTGCCGATCCGGCTGGCGGACAAAGCGAAGCCCTTGGCGCTCACCGCGCCGCGGCTTGCCGCCTTCATCTCCTCGTCGAGCGTGCGATAGACGGTGTCGCGCACCTCGAACCCCTGCGCCACCGATCGCGACAGCGCGGGTTGCTGGGCATACATCCGCTCGATCAGCTTGGCCTGCCGCGTATCGATCGGCTTGCCGACATTGGCGAGCGCGAGATTGGGCACCGGCGCCGCGCCCCCGCGGAAGCACAAGGGCAATTGATCGGTGAAGGCGATCGGCTTGTCGCCGCGCCCCAATATCCCCGCCAGCCGCGCCATGAAGCCCGATCCGTAATCGCGATGGCCGCCGACCGGCTGGCCGAGCTCGATCGTGTCCTGCGTCTCGAAATGGCTGCGGCTCATATCGTCGGTGCCGGCGAACGGGACGAAGGCGATCTGGCGCTGCTGCCACAAGGGCAGGATGCTGTCCTTGAGCGCGGGGTGGAGGCTCCAGTGCGCGTCGAGCGGCAGCGGCGCCTTGGGATCGGCCGGATCGGGCTTGCCGAGCGCGATCGTCGGGCGCGCCTGATGGTAGAAGTCGCTCCCGGTCGGCACGATCACATTGGTAGCGTCATAGGCGCCGCGCAGGAAGATCACGAGCAGCCGGCTTCCCGCCTGCGGCGCGGCGAAAGCGCGGCCGGCGATCACCAGCGGCGCGAGCGCGGCGGCGCCCCTGAGCAGATCACGGCGATGGACATGCGGCGTCATGGCAACCTCGCTAACGGTGCATGAATTCGGGGGACGACAGGAACAGCGCATTCCATTCCTGCGGCGACGTCGCCTCGGCCAACGCGGCACGCGTCGGTTGGGCGAGCGCGTCCTGCAGGCCGTTGAAATAGAGTGCGTTCTGCAATTGCGGGAAGGCAGGGCGGTCGGCGGTCGTGCCGGGCAAGCGGAACAGGCCATAGGCGCCGCCGCCGATCTGCTTGGCGATATCGAACCGCGTCGCCATCTGTCCCGGGCCGGACCAGGCGGCGGCGTGCATGTCGTAACCGTCGGGGGTCTCGTGGTTGTAGAGCCCTTGCCCCATGCGGTTGAGCCAGTTGTTGATCGGCTGCGGGTTGAGGATCACGCGATCGCCATAGGTCAGGCGCACCGCCGAGATCGCATAGTGGATCGGGTCCTTGAAGGTCTTGCCCAGGGACGCGGCGAATTCGGGGGCGCGGATCATCGTGCGCATCACCTGCGCGATATCGCCATGCGTGCGCTGGAAGGTCTGCGCCATGCGACCGACCAGCGCGGGGGGCGGGGCGTCGCCCATGAAATAGCCGGCGATCTGCGCCGAGACGTGATGCGCGGTGGCGGGCGCCGCGGCGATCAGATCGAGCGCCTGCTCGACCTCGCCGAAGCCTGATCCCTTGATCGTGTGGCCGAGGAAGTGCTTGTCGCCGAAATCGTGCCGCGCGGGGTTGAACTCGAACAGGCCCGCGCGGAGGTAGAGCGGCTGGAGCTGCGGCCGCATCCGTGGCGCGTCGTGGTTGAGATCGACCCCCACCCCGGTGAGGATCCGCGCCAGTTCCTGCACATCCTGCTGGGTGTAGCCGGAGCCGACCCCCATCGTGTGCAATTCCATGATCTCGCGCGCGTAATTCTCGTTGATCCGCCCCGCGGCATTCTGATCGTTATCGAGGTAGCGCAGCATCGCCGGGTGGCGCAGCGTCGCTTCGAGCAGGTCGCGGAAATGCCCGAAGGCGTGGGTGCGGATCGTCTCCTCATAATCGCCGACCATCGCACGGATATCGCGCTTGCCGGCCTGGACGTTGAAATGGTTGAACCAGAACCACGTCATCTGCTCGCGCAGCTGATCGGGGGCATAGAGATCGCGCAGGATCGAACGCGAGCGCGCCTCGTCGGCCAGCGCGTTCATGCTTTTCTGATACGCCTCGCGCGCCGCTTTCTTCTGCTCGGGATCGACCAGCGCATTGGCATCGCGCTGCATCGCCTGCTGCGTGACGACGATCTGCGCCAGCGGCTCCCGGGTGATGCGCATCGCGGCGACCTGCGCAGCGGCATCGGGCGGGAGATCGGCGGGCGGTGCTTCGAGTTGTGCGGCGAGCCAGCGGTCGCTGCCGGGGCCGTCGCTCGCGGCGAGATCGGCGGCGGTCGCGCCCCAGGTCAGCCGGTTGGCCCAGGCGATCCGCTGCGCCGCGCCCGACGGCGCCGCCTGCGCCGGCAGCGCGCCGCCGGACAGCATCGCCAGGAGCGCGATCGACCCTGCGCCACGCGACCATGCCAATGCCATCCCTTGCCTCCGCTCGACTCGCCTCGACAGAAGCGCAAGGTGCACGCCCATGACTGAACATGCCCTGACGTAGGCATGAACTAACCGTCATTTACCAATTACTTGGCTGGGGCAGCCGCGCTCCACTCACCGCCGATCGCCTGGACCAGCGCGATCGCGGCGGTCTGCTGGTTGATCACCGCCTGAATCTGCGACTGGCGCGCGCTGAGCGCGGTGGTCTGCGCGACGATCACCTCCGAATAGTCGACCAGCCCGGAACGATATTGGTTGTTGGCGATCGTCTCGGCGCGGGTCGCGGCCTCGGCGGCGTCGGCGCGGCTTTTGGTCACATCCGCCAGCGAGCGCGTCGCGGCGAGATTGTCCTCGACCTGCTGGAAGGCGGTGAGCGTCGTCTGGCGATAGGTCGCGACCGCCTGATCATATTGCCCGCGCGCCTGCAGCACCTGCCCGTGGCGCGCGCCGAAATCGAGCAGGGTCATCAGCCCGCTGAGCCCGAACGACCAGAGGCTGGTCGCGGCGGAGAACAATTGGCTGACCTTGCTGCCGCTCGTCCCGGCATTGCCCGACAAGGTGAATTGCGGGAAATAGGCCGCGCGCTGGATGCCGATATTGGCATTGGCCGCCGCGACCCGCCGCTCGGCCGCCGCGACATCGGGGCGTCGTTCGAGCAGGGTCGAGGGGAGCACGCCCGGCACCGCGGGCACCGTCGGCTGCCACGCGACGGGCGGAAGCGTGAAGGTCGAGGGATTTTCCCCCGCCAGCACCGCGATCGCATGTTCGAGCACCGCGCGCTGGCGATCGAGATCCTGCCGCGAGGCGATCGCGTTCGAGAGCGAGGTCTGCGCCTGATAGACGTCGGAATGCGCGACCGTCCCGGCCTTGTACTTGTTGGTCGTGATCGTCAGCGCGCGCTGATAATCCTTGATCGTCGCGTCGAGCAGCACGATCTGCGCGTCGATCCCGCGCAATTCGACGTAATTGGTGGCGAGCTCGCCCTGCGCGGAGAGCGTCGCATTGGCGAGGTCGCCCGCGCTCGCCTGCGCATTGGCCTTGGCCTGCGTCACCGCGTTGCCGAGCCGGCCCCACAGATCGGGCTCCCAGCTCGCGCCGATGCTGAGCGCATAGCGCGAGCCCGAGGTGGTGACGGTGTTGCTGCCGACCCCGGCGCCGTTGCCGCTCCCCGCGCCGATGCTCGTCGCGGTGCCGCCCGAAAAGGCCTGCGAATGCTGCCCGCTCGCCGATCCGGTGACGGTGGGGAACAGGGCCGACCGCTGGACCATTACCAGCGCGCGCGCCGCTTCATAGGCCCCGCGCGCGGCGGCGACATTCTGGTTGGTGATCACCACCTTGCGTTCGAGCGCGTCGAGCGTGGGATCGTTGAACAGCGCCCACCATTCGCCGCGCGCCGCCGCGTCGCTCGGCTGCGCGACGCCCCAGCCGGGGGCTTCCTTGAACGAGGGCGGGATCGTGACATTGATCGGCGGGCGATAGGCCGGCGCCATGTTGCACCCCGCGAGCAACAGGGCGGAGACGACGGGCAGGGCGCGCTTCATGCGGTGGCTCCGGGAGCAAGCGGTAGATCGCCGTGGCGCGCCAGGCCTCGCTCCGCGGCACCGTGGCGGCGACGGAAGCGATCGAGCGCGAGATAGACGACCGGGGTGGTCAACAGGGTGATGAACTGGCTGGCGATCAGCCCGCCGAAGATCGCGATGCCGAGCGGACGGCGCAGCTCCGCGCCGTCGCCGAAGCCGATCGCTAGCGGCAAGGCGCCAAGCGCGGCGGCGAGCGTGGTCATCAGGATCGGGCGAAAGCGCAGCAGCGACGCCTCGCGCACCGCAGCGACCGGATCGAGCCCTTCGCCGCGCTCCGCCTCCAGCGCGAAATCGATGATCATGATCGCATTCTTCTTCACGATCCCGATCAACAGGATGATCCCGATCAGCGCGATGATGTCGAACTGGCCGCCGGTGACGATCAGCGCGATCATCGCGCCGACACCCGCCGAGGGGAGGGTGGAGAGCGCGGTGAGCGGGTGGATCGCGCTTTCGTAGAGGATGCCGAGCACGATGTAGATCGCGAGCAAGGCGGCGAGGATCAGCAGCGGCATCGATCCGGTCGATTGCGCGAACACCTTGGCGGTGCCGCCGAATTCGCCGTGGACCGTCGCGGGGAGCGCGAGGCTCGCCTGCACCTGTGCGATCAATTGCGCCGCCTGCCCCAGCGAGACGCCGGCGGGGAGGTTGAACGATACCGTGGCAGATGGCTCGCCGTCCGAATGGCTGACCGAGGCGTTGGTCGATCCGGTCGACCAGCGCGCGATCGCCGACAGGGGCGTCATCGTCCGTGCGGTGGTGCTCACCGCATTGCCCGCGGCGACCGCCGATCCGCCGGCGCCGGTGCCGCCAGTGCTCGCGGTCGGCGCGGCGGCGGTCGGGGTCGCCGACGCGCTCGGCGTCGGGGTCGGGTTGTTGCTCGCATTGTTGGCCGGCGGATTGAGCGGCAGATAGATGTTGGCGAGCGAGGCCGGCGATCCGTTGAACTGCCGCGCCGCCTCCATCACGACATGATATTGGTTGAGCCCCGAATAGATGTTCGCCACCTGGCGCTGGCCGAAAGCATCGTAGAGCGCGGCGTCGACCGCCTGCATCGTCACCCCGAGCCGCGCCGCGGCGTCGCGATTGACCTCGACGAAGGCATCGGCGCCGGCATCCTGCTGGTCGATATCGACATCGGTGACGGTGTCGGGATGCTGTTTCAGCGCATCGACCAGTTTCTGCCCGGCGGCCTTGAGCACATCGGGGTCGTCGGCCTTGAGCACATATTGATAGGTGCTGTTGCTCGATCGCCCGCCGACCTGCAGATCCTGTACAGGATTGAGGAACAGGCTGACCCCGCTGACCCGCGCGAGCTTGGGCCGCAGCCGCGCGATCACCGCCTGTACCGGCGGGCGCTGGTTGCGCGGCTTCAGGGTCGCGAACATGAACCCGCCGCCGGCGCGCGATCCGCCGGTGAACGCCACCACCGTCGCCACCGCCGGATCGCCCTTCACGATATGCACGATGCGGGTAAGCTTGTTCTGCATGTCGGTGAACGAGATGCTCTGGTCGGCGCGCAGCCCGCCCATCAGCCCGCCGGTATCCTGCTGCGGGAAGAAGCCCTTGGGCGCGATCGCGATCAGATAGATGTTGAGCACCACCGTGCCGGTGAGCAGGATGAGGACCGCGCCGCGGTGGAGCAATGCCCAATCGAGCGCGACCGCGTAGCGCGCCTGTGCCCAATCGAACGACTGCCGCGCCCAGCGCATCACGCGCCCCTCGCTCTCCTCGCCCAGCAGCACGCGCGAGGCGAGCATCGGGGTGGTGGTGAGCGAGACGACGAGGCTGATCATCACCGCAATCGACATGGTCAGCGCGAATTCGCGGAACAGCCGCCCGACCAGCCCGCCCATGAAGATCAGCGGCACGAACACCGCGATCAGGCTCAGCGAGATCGACAGCACGGTGAACCCTACCTCGCGCGCACCGGCGAAGGCGGCGGCGAGCGGCTTCATCCCCGCCTCGATATGCCGGCTGATATTCTCCACCACGACGATCGCATCGTCGACGACGAACCCGGTCGCGACGGTCAGCGCCATCAGCGAGAGATTGTCGAGGCTGAACCCGGCGAGATACATCACCGCGATCGTGCCGAGCAACGAGGCGACCACCGCCGCCGCGGGGATCAAGGTCGCGCGCCAGCTTCTCAGGAACAGGCTGACCACCAGCACCACCAGCAGGGTGGCGATGAGCAAGGTCACCTCCACCTCGCGCAGCGAGGCGCGGATCGTCAGCGTGCGATCGCTGGCGACGTCCAGGTGGATGTCGGGCGGGACGGCGGCGCGCAGCGCGGGAAGCTGCGCCTTCAACGAATCGACCACCTGGACGATATTTGCCCCCGGCTGGCGGCTGATCAGCACCGGCACCGCGCGCTTGCCGTTGAACAGCCCCATTGTGCGAATGTCTTCGGGGCCGTCGACGACATTGGCGATGTCTGACAGCCGCACCGCCGCGCCGTTGCGCCACGCGATCACCGTCCCGCGATAATCGGCGGCGTGGAGCCCGGCCTGATTGGAATAGATCTGCCAGCTGAACCCCTTGGCATCGAGTATGCCGCGCGGCCGGTTGGCGCTTTCGGATTGCAGCGCGGTGCGCACATCCTCGAGCGCGATGCCGTAGCGCGACAGCGCCAGCGGATTGACCTCGATCCGTACCGAGGGGAGCGCCGCGCCGCCCAGCTCGACATTGCCGACCCCCTGCACCTGGAGCAGTTTCTGCTGCACCACGGTCGAGACGGCGTCGTAGATTTCGGATGGGCTGCGCGTCGGCGAGGTGAGCGCGAGGATCAGGATCGGCGCTTCGGCGGGATTGGCCTTGCGGTAGCTCGGGTTGGTCCTGAGCGTCGCGGGGAGATCGGCGCGCGAGGCGTTGATCGCCGCCTGCACGTCGCGCGCGGCGCCGTCGATGTCGCGCGACAGATCGAATTGCAGCACGATCGACGACGAACCGACCCCCGAGCGCGAGGTCATTTCCGACACCCCGGCGATCGTGCCGAGGTGCCGCTCCAGCGGCGCGGCGACGCTGGAGGCCATCGTCGACGGGCTCGCGCCGGGCAGGTTCGCCTGCACCATGATCGTCGGGAAATCGACCTGCGGCAGCGGCGCCACCGGCAGCATGAAGAACGCCCCGACGCCGGCGAGCATCAGCCCGATCGTCAGCAGGATCGTCCCCACCGGCCGCCGGATGAAGGGCGCGGAAATGTTCACGCCGGGCGCGCCTCGCCCGCGGTGCCGCGCCGCACGCGCCAGCCGCGCTCGCGCCAGTTTTCGAGCCCGAGGAAGATGACGGGGGTGGTGAACAGGGTCAGCACCTGGCTGAAGATCAAGCCGCCGGCGATCGCGATGCCGAGCGGTTGGCGCAGCTCATGCCCCATCCCGCCGCCGAAGATCAGCGGGATCGCCGCGAACAGCGCGGCGAAAGTGGTCATCATGATCGGGCGGAAACGCAGCAGCGCGGCCTGACGGATCGCGTGATGCGCATCGGCGCCTTCCTCGCGCATCGCATCGAGCGCGAAGTCGATCATCATGATCGCATTCTTCTTCACGATGCCGATCAAGAGGACGATGCCGATGATCCCGATCACCCCGAGCCCCGATCCGGTGAGCCACAGCCCGAGCAGCGCGCCGATCCCGGCGGAGGGGAGGGTCGACAGGATCGTCACCGGGTGGACGAAGCTCTCGTAGAGCACCCCCAGCACGATATAGACCACGACGATCGCGGCGAGGATCAGCCACAATTCGTTGGCGAGCGACGCCTTGAACGCGCTCGCCGCGCCGGTGAAATTGGTGGTGATCGCGGGCGGCACGCCGATCTGGCGCTCGGCGCGCTCGATCGCGCTCACCGCGCTGCCCAGCGACACGCCGGGAGCGAGATCGAAGCCGATCGTCGCCGCGGGGAATTGCGCCTCGCGCGCAACAACGAGCGGCGCATCCTGGGTACGGATCGTCGCCACGGCCGAGAGCGGGACGCTCGCGCCGCCCGCCAGCGGGATGCGCAGATCGCCCAGCGCTTGCGGATCGGCGACCGTGCCCGGCTGCGCCTCCAGAATGACGCGATTCTGGCTCGACTGGGTGTAGATCGTCGAGACGATGCGCTGGCCGAAGGCGTCGTAGAGTGCATTGTCGATCGCCAGCGCGCTCAGCCCGAGCCGGCCGGCGACGTCGCGATTGATATCGACCACCACCGCGCGGCCGTTGGCGAGCACGTCGGAGGTGACGTTGTTGAGATGCTTGTCCTTCTTGAGCGCCGCGGCGAGCTTGGCGCCCCATTGGTCGACCAAAGCCTCGTCCGCGCCCTGTAGCGAGAAGCGATAGGCGTTGACCCCGGTCGAGGTATCGATCGTCAGATCCTGCACCGGGCGGAAATAGACCCGCATTCCCGGCACATTGGACACCGCGTGATTGAGGCTGGCGAGCACCTCCTCCAGATTGCCGCGCTCGCCCTCGGGCTTGAGGTTCACGATCATCCGGCCTTGCGACAAGGTGGCATTCTGCCCGTCGACCCCGATCGCCGAACTGAGGCTGGCGACCGACGGATCGGCGAGCAACGCTTGCGCGACCTGCTGCTGGAGCCCCGCCATCCGCGTGAAGCCGATATCCTGCGCCGCGCTGGTCGTCACCGCGATCTGGCCGGTATCCTGCTCGGGAAAGAGCGTCTTGGGGATGACGTAGAACAGCAATCCGGTCACCGCGAGCGTGCCCGCGAACACCAGCATCGTCAGCGCCGCGCGCGCCATCACCCAATCGAGCGCGCGGGCATAATGATGCGCGACGCGATCGAACCAGTCGCGGGTCACTTCGGACAGGCGATGCTGCCGCTCCTCATGCTCAGCCCGGAGCCAGCGCGCGGAGAGCATCGGCACGAGCGTCAGCGCGACCACCGCGGACAGCAGGATCGTCACCGCCAGGGTCACCGCGAATTCGCGGAACAGCCGCCCGACGACATCGCCCATGAACAGCAGCGGGATCAGCACCGCGATCAGGCTGACCGTCAGCGAGATGATCGTGAAGCCGATCTCGCTCGCGCCCTTCAGCGCGGCCTCGAACGGGCGCATCCCGTCCTCGATATGGCGGCTGATATTCTCCAGCACGACGATCGCATCGTCGACCACGAACCCCGACGCGATCGTCAGCGACATCAAGGTGAGATTGTTGATCGAGAAGCCGAGGAAATACATCGCCGCGAACGCGCCGACGAGCGACAGCGGCACCGAGATGCTGGCGATGATCGTCGCGCGGAGCGAGCCAAGGAACAGGAAGATCACGAGCGTGACGAGCAGGACGGCGAGCACCAGTTCGAGCTTCACGTCGGCCACCGAGGCGCGGATTCCCGCGGTACGATCGGTCAGCACGGTGACATGCACGTCGGCGGGAAGCTGCGCCTCCAGATCGGGCAGCCCGGCCTTGATCGCATCGACCGTGCCGATGACGTTCGCGCCCGGCTGGCGCTGGACGTCGATCACCACCGCGGGCTTGCCGTTCATCCACGAGCCGAGCCGCACATTCTCGGTCGCCTCGACGACATTGGCGACATCGGACAGGCGGATCGGCGCGCCATTGGCGAACCCGATGACGAGCGTGCGATAGCTGGTGACGTCGCCGAGCTGGTCGTTGGCGTCGATCGTCCAGCTCTTGGTCGGGCCGTCGAAACTGCCTTTGGCGGCATTGGCATTGGCGTTGCCGATCGCGGTGCGGATCGTTTCGAGCGACATGCCGCGCGCCGCGAGCGCCGCGACATTGGCCTGGATGCGCACCGCCGGCCGCTGCCCGCCCGACATCGAGACCAGCCCGACCCCGGAAACCTGCGCGATCTTGTTGGCGAATTGGCGCTCGACGATCCCCTGCACCTCACCCAGCGGGCGGGTGTCGGAGGTGATGCCGAGCGAGATGATCGGCGCGTCGGCCGGGTTGACCTTGGCATAGATCGGCGGGGCGGGGAGATCGGTCGGCAGCAGGGTATTCGCCGCGTTGATCGCTGCCTGCACTTCCTGCTCCGCCACGTCGAGCGACAGATCGAGCCGGAATTGCAGCGTGATCACCGACGCCCCCGACGAGGAGGCGGAGGTCATCCGCGTCAGCCCCGGCATCTGGCCGAACTGGCGTTCCAACGGCGAGGTGACGGTCAGCGCCATCACATCGGGGCTAGCGCCGGGATAGAGCGTCGAGACCTGGATCGTCGGGTAGTCGACCTCGGGTAATGCCGAGAGCGGCAGCGAGCGATAGGCGACGAGCCCGGCGAGCAGGATCGCGACCATCAGCAAGGTCGTCGCCACCGGGCGCAGGATGAACGCGCGCGACGGGCCGCCGGGCTGGGCGGGCGGCTCGGTCGGCATTGGCGCGGGGGGCGCGGCGGCGTCGCTCATCCGGCCGAATTGCCCTGACCGCGGTGGTGGCGGCCCTGACCGCCGCCGCCTTTACCGCCGCGACCGCCCGCACCGGGGCCGCCCTTGTCGCCCGGCAGGCGGACAGTCGATCCGTCCTCCAGCCCGTCGGCGCCTTCGGTGACGACCGTCGTGCCGGCGGCGATCCCCGAGAGGATCGCGACCTGCCCGTTGGCGCTCGGCCCGATCTTGACCGGGACCAGTTTCACCGTGCGGTCCTTCTGCAGCACGAACACGAAATCGCCCGGCGCGCCGTGGCGCACCGCGGTGACCGGCACCGTCACCGCATTGTGCAGCGTGTTGACCAGCATCGAGACGTTGACGAACTGGCTCGGGAACAGGGCATTGCCCTTGTTGTCGAACCGCGCCTTGGCCTTGACCGTGCCGGTGGTGGTGTCGACCTGATTGTCGAAGGTCAGGAAACGGCCGGTGACGAGCACCTTATTGTTGTTCTGGTCGAGCGCCTGCACCGGTAATCCGGCGCCGCTCCCCGCGGCATGGCCGATGTCCGAAAGCTGCGCCTGCGGCAACGCGAAGCCGACGTCGATCGGGTCGAGCTGGGTCACCACGACGATGCCGTTGGTGTCCGAAGGGGTGAGGTAATTGCCGATATCGACCTGGCGGATGCCGACGCGCCCGGTGATCGGCGATTTCACCGCGGTGTAATTGAGGTTGAGTTCGGCGGTGCCGATCGCGGCGCGGTCGGCGGCGACGGTGCCGGTGAGCTGGCGGACGGTGGCGCGTTGCGTATCGACCTGCTGGCTCGCGATCGAATCCTGCTTGAGCAGGGTCTCGTAGCGGTTGAGGTCGACCTGCGCCGCAGCGAGCTGCGCGGTGTCGCGCGCCAGATTGGCCTTGGCCTGCGCGAGCGCGAGTTGATACGGGCGCGGGTCGATCTGCGCCAGCACCTGTCCCTGGCGAACGATCTGCCCTTCGGTGAACAGCAATTTGAACAGGGTGCCGGCGAGCTGGGTGCGCACCGTCGCGGTGACGAGCGGCTGGACGGTGCCGAGCGCGGTGACATAGACCGGCATATCGGCGGTCGCCGCCTTGCCGACCGACACTGCCGCAGGCGGCCGCCCGCCGCCGCGGTCGCCGCCGCTCTTGGCGATGCGATTCGCCGCGAACGCGATCAGCGCGAGCACGACGACGATGATCGCGACGATCTTCCACGATCTGCGCCGCGGCGGCGCCGGTTCCACCCCCGCATGCTGCCCGGCAACCTGATCGTGATCGTCGGCCATGCTGTTCTTCTTCCTTCGATTCGATGACGATCGGGGCGTCCACGCGGGACACCGACGCAATCTCTTTCGCTTCCTAGCCTTTCGTGATCCTTACGATTGCCCCTTCGCGTCAAGGCGCAATTCGTCGATCGTGTCGCGAAATGCCTCCGCGGTGGGGGAAAGCGACAGACCGTGGACCAGCCACAACCGGCTCGGCACCGGGGTCGCGAGGCGGCGGTAGACGACATTCTCGAGGTGCAGCCGCTCCAGCGAGCGCGAGAGGATCGTCGCGCCGAACCCTGCGGCGACCAGCCCGAGCAGCGTCGCGAAGCTGCTCGCCTCATGCGCGATCTGCGGCTCGAACCCGGCCTCGTGGCACAGCCCGAAGAAATATTCGTTGAACCCCGCGCCCAGCGTCGGCGCATAGAGCACCAGCGGAATCGCGGCGAGATCGGCGACCGTCGGATCGTCGGGCCGGTCGGCGAGCGGATGCCCCGCGCGCACCGCCACCACCATATCTTCCTCGAGGATGCAGCGCGCGGAGAATTCGTCGGGCAGGCATGGCGCGCGGATGCCGCGCACCAGCGCGATATCGAGCCCGCCGCGGCGCAGCGCCTCGATCTGCGCGTCGCGCGCCAGATCGTTGAGCGTCAGCTGCACCTCGGGATAATTCTCCCGGAAGCGATAGAGGGTGGAGGCGATCAGCGGCACGAACGGCGCCGACGAGGTGAAGCCGATGCGCAGCCGCCCGAGCTCGCCGCGCCCGGCGAGCCGCGCGGTCTCGATCGCGTGATCGGCCTGCGACAATGTCGCGCGCGCCTCGGGGACGAACAATTCGCCCGCCTCGGTCAGCCGCACGCGGCGGCTGGTGCGATCGAACAGCCGGGTGCCGAGCTCATCCTCCAGCGCGCGGATCTGCTGGCTGAGCGGGGGTTGCGAGATGCCGAGTCGCTGCGCGGCGCGGCCGAAATGCATCTCCTCGGCAACGCACAGGAAATAGCGCAGATGGCGAAGGTCCAACGATCATGTCCTCTTACATATTGATCAAGCTATATTATATATTAGACCCGACCCGACCAAGGGCGCATTGGCGCGTGCCGACGATCGGCCATGCCGCTGCGGGAGAGCGAGCAAGGCGATTCGAATGTCCAGCAGGAGAGTGGACGAGGCATAAACGTCGTGCGGCGCGGGTGCGTCGTGCGCACGTAAGCTTGAGGATATTGGATGATCGGTATCGTCAAGGTCGCGCTGACAAGACCGTTGACCTTCATTGTTATGGCGATCCTGATCGCGATCGTCGGGGTTCTGGCGGCGATCCGCACGCCGGTGGATATGTTCCCGAATATCCGCATCCCGGTGGTCGCCGTCGCCTGGACCTATGCCGGGCTGCCGCCGCAGGACATGTCGGACCGGCTGATCACCCCCTATGAGCGCGTGCTGACCACCACGGTCAACGATATCGAGCATATCGAGAGCCAGTCGCTGCAGGGCATCGGGGTGGTGAAGGTCTATTTCCAGCCCGGCGTCGACATCCGCACCGCGACCGCGCAGATCACCTCCGCCTCGCAGACGATCCTCAAGCAATTGCCGCCGGGCACCAATCCGCCGCTGATCCTCAACTACAGCGCATCGACGGTGCCGATCCTGCAGCTCGCGCTTTCGGGCAAGGGCCTGTCGGAACAGCAATTGTTCGATATCGGCCAGAACCAGATTCGCACCCAGCTGGTGACGATCCCCGGCCTTGCCATGCCCTATCCCTCGGGCGGCAAGCAGCGCCAGATCCAGATCGACCTCGATCCGCTCGCGCTCCAGTCCAAGGGGCTGTCGGCGCAGGATGTCGGCAATGCGATCGCGGCGCAGAACCAGATCAACCCGGCGGGCTTCGTCAAGATCGGGCCGACGCAATATAGCGTGCGGCTCAACAACGCGCCGGATTCGGTCGAGGGGCTCAACGCGCTGCCGGTCAAGGTGGTCAACGGCGCGACGATCTACATGCGCGACGTGGCGCATGTGAAGGACGGCAATGGCCCGCAGACCAATGTCGTCCATGTCGAGGGCGGGCGCTCGGTGCTGCTCACCGTGCTCAAGAACGGCGCGACCTCGACATTGTCGATCGTCGAGGGGGTGAAGCAGGCGATCCCGCGCATCGCCGCGGGGCTGCCTGATACGCTCAAGATCCTGCCGGTCGGCGACCAGTCGCTGTTCGTCAAGGCGGCGGTGTCGGGGGTGGTGAAGGAGGGCGCGATCGCCGCCGCGCTGACCAGCCTGATGATCCTGTTGTTCCTCGGCTCGTGGCGCTCGACGATCATCATCGCGATCTCGATCCCGCTCGCGATCCTGGCCGCGATCGCCACGCTGGCGGCGTTCGGCCAGACGATGAACGTGATGACGCTGGGCGGGCTCGCGCTTGCGGTGGGCATCCTCGTCGACGACGCGACGGTGACGATCGAGAACATCAACTGGCACCTCGAACAGGGCAAGGGCGTCACCGAATCGATCCTCGACGGCGCGCAGCAGATTGTCACCCCGGCGTTCGTCTCCTTGCTGTGCATCTGCATCGTGTTCGTGCCGATGTTCTTCCTCCCCGGGGTCGCCGGCTTCCTGTTCGTGCCGATGGCGCTGTCGGTCGTCTTCTCGATGATCGCCTCGTTCATCCTGTCGCGCACCCTGGTGCCGACGATGGCGATGTATCTGCTCAAGCCGCACCGGGCGGGCGAGGACGCGCATGCCGCGGGCGATGCCGCTGCGCGCAATCCCCTGGTTCGCTTCCAGCGCGGGTTCGAGGCGCGGTTCGAGCGGATTCGCACCGCCTATGGCGGGATGCTGTCGCGCGCCTTGGGTGCGCGCCGCCCGTTCCTGCTCGGCTTCCTTGCGGTGGTGCTCTTGTCGTTCGGGCTGATGCCGTGGCTGGGCAGCAATTTCTTCCCCAGCGTCGATTCGGGGCAGATCGCGCTCCACGTCCGCACCCCGATGGGGACGCGGATTGAGGATGCCGCGGCGCGCTTCGACACGATCGGCCGCACGGTGCGCGAGATCGTCCCCGCCGGCGAGGTGGCGTCGATGGCCGACAATATCGGGCTGCCGGTCAGCTCGATTAACACCGTCTACAACAACAGCGGGACGATCGGGCCGCAGGACGGCGACATCCTGATCACGCTCAAGGAAGGCCATGTGCCGACCGAGAAGATCGTCGCCACGCTGCGTCGCGAACTGCCGCGCCGCTTCCCCGGCACGAACTTCTCCTTCCTCCCGGCGGACATCACCAGCCAGATCCTCAATTTCGGCGCGCCGGCCCCGATTGACGTGCAGGTTTCGGGCAAGGATCAGGCCGCGGTGCGCGCTTATGCCGAAAAGCTGCTGGCCAAGATCGCGCGCATCCCCGGGCTTGCCGATGCGCGGATCCAGCAGCCGGGGCGGTCGCCGCAGCTCGACGTCAACGTCGATCGCTCGCGCGTCAGCCAATATGGCCTCACCGAGCGCGACGTGACGAACAGCCTCGGCACCTCGCTCGCGGGCAGCGCGCAATCGGCGCCGGTGTTCTTCGTCGATCCGAAGAGCGGCGTCTCCTATTCGGTGATCGCGCAGGCGCCCGAATATCTGGTCGGATCGATCAACGCGCTGAGCAACGTGCCGATCTCGGGCGCGCCTGGCGCCAGCACGCAGCCGCTGGGCGGGATCGCGGGGATCAGCCGGTCGAACACCGTGCCGATCATCTCGCACTATAATATCCAGCCGGTGATCGACCTCTACGCCACCACCCAGGGCCGCGATCTCGGCGCGGTGTCGCGTGATGTCGATCGCGCGATCAAGTCGCTCGAAAAGGAATTGCCGAAGGGCGCCACCGTCACCATTCGTGGCCAATATGCCACGATGAACACGGCTTTTTCCGGGCTGGCCTTCGGCCTCGCCGGGGCGGTCGTGCTGATCTACCTGTTGATCGTGGTCAATTTCCAGAGCTGGCTCGATCCGTTCGTGATCATCACCGCCTTGCCCGCCGCGCTCGCCGGGATCGTGTGGATGCTGTTCACCACCGGCACCACGCTGTCGGTGCCGGCGCTGACCGGCGCGATCATGTGTATGGGGGTTGCGACCGCCAATTCGATCCTTGTCGTCAGCTTCGCGCGCGAGCGGCTCGATGCGCTGGGCGATGCGACCAAGGCCGCGCTCGAGGCGGGGATGGTGCGTTTCCGTCCGGTGCTGATGACCGCGCTCGCGATGATCATCGGCATGGGGCCGATGGCGCTGGGGCTCGGCGAGGGCGGCGAGCAGAACGCCCCGCTCGGTCGCGCGGTGATCGGCGGGCTGATCTGTGCGACGATCGCCACCCTGTTCTTCGTCCCCACCATTTTCGCGCTGGTCCACCGCAAGCGCGACGCCCGGCAACCTTCCGTCGAGATGCAGCCCGCCCATGTCTGACATGTCCCACGTCAAAACTCTCACCGACGCCCCGGCGCAGTCCGACGGCCCCAGCCCGCGCACGCTGAAGCGCGCCGGGATCATCGCGGGGGTCGCGGCGATCGCGATCGTCGCAGCCGGCATCGCGACGCGGATCGGCGCGACCGGCGACCTCAAGGAAGTCGCCGCGGACGCGGCGGTCCCCAGCGTCTCGGTCGTCACCCCCAAGGCCGGCGGCACGCGCGACGCGCTGGTGCTGCCGGGCAATGTCCAGGCGCTCAACAGCGCGGCGATCTACGCGCGGACCAACGGCTATGTCAGCCGCTGGCTCGCCGATATCGGCGATCGCGTCCACGCCGGCCAGCCGCTCGCGATCCTCGACGCGCCCGAGGTCGACCAGCAGCTCGCACAGGCAAGCGCCGATTATCAGACCGCGCTCGCCAACCAGAAGCTCGCCGCGACCACCGCGCAGCGCTGGAGCACGATGCTCGCCAAGGATGCGGTGTCGCGCCAGGAGGCAGACGAGAAGACCGGCGATCTCGCCGCCAAGTCCGCGCTCGCCAATGCCGCGCTGGCCAATGTCCGCCGGCTGCGCGCGGTGCTCGGCTTCACCCGGCTCTACGCGCCGTTCGACGGGGTGGTCACGAGCCGCTCGGCGCAGATCGGCCAGCTCGTGGTGTCGGGCAATGCCGCCGCGCAGCCGTTGTTCACCGTCTCCGACGTGCGGCGGATGCGCATCTACGTCCGCGTGCCGCAAGGCTATTCGGCGCAGGTCCATCCGGGGATGGAGGCCAGCCTGTCGCTGCCCGAATATCCCCAGCGCACCTTCGCCGCGACGCTGACCCGCAGCGCGGGCGCGGTCGACGCGCAATCGGGCGCGGTGCTGGTCGAGCTGCAGGCACCCAACCCCGACGGCGCGCTGAAGCCCGGCGCCTTCGCGCAGGTTTCGTTCAAGGTCGGCGCGGGCGGCGGCAATGTGCTGAGCGTGCCGGGGAGCACGATCCTCTACGGCAATGACGGGCCGACCGTCGCGGTGGTCGACGGCAACGGCCGGGTGACGGTGAAGCCGGTGACGATCGCCAGCGACGAGGGCAAGACGGTGGCGATCTCGGCCGGGCTCGCCCCCGGCGACCGCGTCGTCGACAGCCCGCCCGACGCGATCCACACCGGCGATCATGTCCGCGTGCAGAATGCGGGCAAGGGCGCGGCGCATGCGGGGTAAGGCCAGTCGCGTTAAGTCGGGGCCAGCTAACTTTCCGTTCGGGCTGAGCCTGTCGAAGCCCTGCACTTTCTTCCGCGCAGGAAGTGCAGCCCTTCGACAAGCTCAGGGCGAACGGATCTCGGCAAAAGCTCTGCCCGCCAACCGCGCCAGCCTGTCGCTCGCCGTGGCCGCGCTGCTCGGCGGATGCTCGATGGCCCCGGCCTACCGCCCGCCGGCGATCGCGACCCCCGCCGCGTACAAGGAAGTGCCGGGCTGGACCGCCGCGACCCCGCTCGATGCGGCACCGCGCGGACAATGGTGGACGGCGTTCAACGATCCCGTCCTCGACGATCTCGAGACGCGCGCCGCCGCGGCCAGCCCGACGCTCGCCGCGGCCCTCGCGCGCTACGACGCGGCGCGCGCTGCGGCGCGGGTCGACAATGCCGATCTGTTTCCGACGATCGGGGTCAACGCGCAGGCCGGGCGCCAGCGCCAGTCCGCCAATCGCCCGCTGACCAACGGCACCGCGCCGACCTATGACAATTATGTCGTCGGCGGTGCGCTGAGCTACGAGATCGATCTGTGGGGCCGGGTGCGCAACAAGGTCGCGGCGGCGCGCGCCGATGCGGCGGCGAGCGCAGGCGATCTCGCCTCGGCGCAGCTCAGCCTGCAGGCGGCGGTCGCCGATGCCTATGCCCGGCTGCGCGGATTGGATGCCGAGGCGGACCTGCTGCGCCGCTCGGTCGAGGCGTTCAACCGCGCCTATGAGCTGACCGCGACGCGTCACGACGGCGGGCTCGCCTCCGGGGTCGACGTCAACCGCGCGCGGACCGTGCTGTCGAACGCGCGCGCGCAGATTTCCGCGGTGGCGAACCAGCGCGCGGCGACCGAGCATGAGATCGCCGCGCTGATCGGCGCGGTCGCCTCCGATTTCGCGATCGCGCCGCGCATCCAGCCGCCGGGGACGCTCGCGGTGCCCGCCGCCGCGCCGTCCGCCTTGCTCCAGCGCCGCCCCGATATCGCCGCGGCCGAGCGCCGGATGTACGCCGCCAATGCGCGGATCGGGGTGGCACGCGCCGCTTTCTTCCCGACGCTGTCGCTCGGCCTTTCCGGCGGGTGGCAGACGACCGGTCCGTCTCTGCTCTCCACCCCCAGCGCCTTCTGGGGGCTGGGGCCGCTCGTCTCGGCGCTGACCCTGTTCGACGGCGGGCGGCGGCGTGCCGAGGTCGGGCTGTCGCGCGCGCAATATGACGAGGCGGCGGCGGATTATCGCGACACCGTGCTCGGCGCGTTCCGCCAGGTCGAGGATGCGCTTGCCGCGGGCCGCTATCTCGCGACCCAGGCGGTCGAGCAGCGCGACGCCGCCACCGCGGCGCAGCGCACCAGCGATCTCGCGCTGACCCGCTATCATGACGGCGCGGCGGATTATCTGGAGGTGGTCACCGCGCAGACCGAGGCGCTCGATTCCGAACGCGCGCTGATCGCGGTCGAGACCAGCCGGATGCGCGCGGGGATCGCGCTGGTGAAGGCACTGGGCGGCGCCCCGACCGCCTGATAGGATTCCCCTTTCGACAACGGGGAGGATGACGGGATGCGCGGGATCGGCCAGTTTTTTGCGGTGATGTTGATGGCAGCGGCAGCCTTTCCGCTCGCTGCCGGCGCGGAGGACGCGAAGGTAAAGCCGGCCTCCGCGCAACGCTGGTCGATCGCGATCCACGGCGGCGCGGGGGTGATCCCGCGCGGCTCGCTGACCCCCGCCGAGGAAAGCGCCTATCGCCAGGGGCTGAGCGACGCGCTCGCCGCCGGATCGGCGGTGCTGAAGGCGGGCGGCACCAGCCTCGATGCGGTCGAGGCGGCGGTCAAGATGCTCGAGAACAATCCGTTGTTCAACGCCGGCAAGGGCGCGGTGTTCGATGCCGAGGGCAAGAATCAGCTCGATGCCGCGATCATGGACGGCACGACCTTGCGCGCCGGCGCGGTGGCGGGGGTGAGCGCGACCAAGAACCCGATCATGCTGGCGCGGGCGGTGATGGAACATAGCCCGCATGTGCTGCTGAGCGGCAGCGGCGCCGATCAGTTCGCGCGCGAACAGCATATCGAACAGGTCGATCCCTCCTATTTCCGCACCGAGAAGCGCTGGCAGCAATATCTCGAATGGAAGAAGGGTCGGAACAGCGCCTCGCTCGATCCGACGCATCGCTTCGGCACGGTCGGCGCGGTGGCGGTCGACGTCAACGGTCACCTCGCCGCGGCAACCTCGACCGGCGGGACGACGGGCAAGCGCTGGGGGCGGATCGGGGATTCGCCGCTGATCGGCGCGGGCACCTACGCCTATCATAACGATTGCGCGGTCTCCGCGACCGGCACCGGCGAATATTTCATCCGCGAAAGCGCCGCGCGCCAGCTGTGCGACCGGGTTCGCTGGCGCAATCAGAGCGTCGCCGATGCGGCGAAGGACACGATCGCCTCGATCGGGGCGATCGGCGGCGACGGCGGGCTGATCGCGATCGACGGCAAGGGCGAGGTCGCCTTCGCAATGAACACCGAGGGCATGTATCGCGGCCGCGCCAGCGCGGCGGACGAAACCCCGCGCGTCGCGATCTATGCCGATGAGGTGATCGCGGGGCGGTAACGCGATCGGCGTCACCCCGGCATCGCGCCGGGGCGGCGCCCGGTCAGACGTCGAGCTGCTTCACCGCGGCGTTCCACGTCTGGATATTGTCGCGCGCCTCCTGGACGAAGGCGGAGCGCCGGACGATCGAGAGGAAGCGGTCCGCGATCCATTTGCCGGGATTGCGCAGCGGCCGCTCGAACTGGATCAACAGCACGACGCGGGTGCCGTCGGTGTCGTTCCACACCTCATGCTGATAGGTGTCGTCGAACACCAAAGTCTCGCCCTCCGCCCAGCGCACGATGCGATCGCGCACGCGCATCCGGACGTCACCGTCGCGCGGTACGACCAGCCCGAGGTGGCAGGTGATCAGCCCCTTGGTCACCCCGCGATGAACGGGGATGTGGGTGCCGGGGGCGAGGATCGAGAAGAATGCCGAATTGAGCCCGGGAATCCGCTCGACCAGCGCGGCGGTCACCGGGCAGCGATCGGCATTCTCGTCGATGCGATAGCCATAGCCCCACAGGAAGAACGAGCGCCATTTGTCGACCTCGGCGATCGCGCGGTGATCGGGGGAGATCGTCGACAGGCTCGGTGCGGCGTTGCGGCGCAGGGCGACCGCCACCGCTTCGTCGCGGATCGCCTGCCAGTTTTCGCGCAGCATCTGCGTCCACGCGAAGTCCCGGACGTCGAGCACCGGCTCGTTCGACACGAGCGAGGACGAGGCGATCATCCGATCGAACACGCCGCGCAGATGCTTGCCGATCGTGATGATCAGCGGGCGTCCGCGCTCGGCCTGCAGCGCGCTTCCCGGGGTCGGCGCGCCCGAGATGATCGTGAGATCGGGCACCATCAACGGCTCGGTGCCGGCCAGATTGCCCGAATTGTGCCTTATTCGGATCGGGGAGGGCAGCGTGTCGGGGGTCACGTCTGTTTCGTCCAGTCCTTGCGCCGGCAATGAGGATGCCGGCCGGTAAAACACGAGCGTCACGATTGTGGAATCATGACGTTTTCATGAATGGAGCTAATCCTGATTCGGGTCGAAATCATGGCGCTGAAAGGGTAAAAAGCCGGGTTGGTCGGACAGCGTTGCCGATCGGCGCGCGCGTCCGTACAAGCGTCGGCCATGTCGTTCTTCCTGCGTGCGGTGGCGGCGCCTCTGGCCGCCCTTTCCCTGCTTGCCAATGCCGCGCTGCCGGCAGCCCCCGCGCCCAAGCGCAAGCCGGCCGCCCAGCCGGCGGCGCCCGCGGTCACCGTCGACACGCGGCCGTGGCTGTTCGAACGATCGGATATCCCGCCCGACCCCGAATGGCATTTCGGCAAGCTTTCGACCGGGTTGCGCTATGCCGTGCGCAAGAATGGCGTGCCGCCGGGGCAGGTCGCGGTGCGCGTGCGGATCGACGCGGGGTCGCTCAACGAGCGCGATTCCGAACAGGGTTATGCCCACCTCATCGAACATCTGTCGTTCCGTGGCTCGAAATATGTGCCCGACGGTGAGGCCAAGCGAGTATGGCAGCGCTTTGGCGCCACCTTTGGTTCCGATTCCAACGCGCAAACCACCGCGACGCAGACCGTCTATAAGCTCGATCTGCCCGGCGCGACGCAGGAGTCGCTCGACGAGAGCCTCAAGATCTTCGCCGGGATGATGGCCGAGCCGGCGATCACCGAGCGCGGGCTTGCCGCCGAGCGCCCCGCGGTGCTCGCCGAGCAGCGCGAGGCACCGGGGCCGCAGGTGCGCTGGTCGGATGCGATGCGCGGACTGTTCTTCGCGCACCAGCCGCTCGCGGATCGCTCGCCGATCGGCAACATCAAGACGCTGATGGCGGCGACCCCCGCCTCGATCAAGGCATTCCACGATCTGTGGTATCGCCCGGCGCGGACGGTGGTGATCATCTCCGGCGATATCGACCCCGACGTGGCGGCGAAGCTGGTGGTGAAGAATTTCGGCGGCTGGCACGGCAAGGGCGCCGATCCCGCCGACCCCGATTTCGGCAAGCCCGATCCGAGCGCGCCGGAAACCGCGACGATCGTCGAGCCCGCGCTGCCGCCGATCGTGGCGATGGCGACGCTGCGCCCGTGGATCGCGCGCGACGATACGATCATCTTCAACCAGAAAAGGTTCATCGATTTCCTCGCGGTGCGGGTGATCAACCGGCGGCTCGAGACGCGCGCCCGCGCCGGGGGCAGCTTCCTCCAGGCGACGATGAGCCTCGACGATATGTCGCGCTCGGCCAACGGCACCTTCACCAACATCCTGCCGCTCGGCGACGACTGGCACGCTGCACTTAAGGACGTGCGCGCGGTGATCGCCGATGCGATGGCGACCCCGCCGACGCAGGGCGAGATCGAGCGCGAATATGCCGAATTCGACGCGGCGATGCGCAACGACGTCGGCACCGCGCGGGTCGAGGCGGGGGCGAAGCAGGCCGACGATATGGTCGGCGCGCTCGACATCCGCGAGACGGTGGCGGGGCCGCAGACCTCCTACGACATTCTGAAGCAGGCGCATGACAAGGGGATGTTCACCCCCGCCAGCATCCTCGAATCGACCAAGCGGATCTTCACCGGGGTAACGCGCGCGCTGGTCAACACGCGTACCGCCGACGGCGCCACCCCGGCCGCGGTGGCCGCGGCGCTGAAGGAGGACGTGTCGGGGCTAGTCGGCGCGCGCAAGGCGCAGGGCAGCGTCGATTTCTCGCGGCTGCCCAAGCTCGGCAAGCCGGGCAAGGTCGATACGCGCGAGCATGTCGGGGATCCGGGGATCGAGAAGATCGTCTTCAAGAACGGCGTGCGCATGCTGCTCTACGCCAATGCGTCGGAAACGGGGCGCGTCTACCTGCGCGTCCGCTTCGGGCGCGGCTATACGACGTTGCCGGCGAAGACCCCGACCCCGGCCTGGGCGGGGGACATGGCGCTGGTGCCGGGCGGGATCGGCAAGCTCGATCAGGGCGATCTCGATGCGCTGACCAACGGCCGGCGGATCGGCATGGATCTCGACATCACCGACGATGCCTTCGTGTTCAACGCGATGACCACGCCGGGCGATTATGCCGACAATCTGCTGCTGATGGCCGAGAAACTGGCCTATCCGCGCTGGGACCCGGCGCCGGTGATGCGCGCGCGCGCGGCGATGCTGGCGGGTTATCCGGGGCTCGATTCCTCGCCCGACGGCATCCTCAGCCGCGATCTGGAGCGGCGCATCCGCGATGGCGACGTGCGTTGGGGTACCCCGGCCAAGACCGAGGTCGAGGCGCTGACCCCGCAAAGCTTCCGCGCTTTCTGGCAGCCGATCCTCGCCAAGGGGCCGATCGAGGTCGATGTGTTCGGCGATGTGAAGCCCGACGAGGCGATCGCCGCGGTCGCGCGGACCTTCGGCGCGCTCAAGCCGCGCAAGCCGGATGATGCGCCGGCGGTCCCGGTCGGTTTTCCGGCGCATGTCGACAAGCCGGTGGTGCTGACCCACGGCGGCCCCGAGACGCAGGCGGCGGCGGTGATCGCCTGGCCGACCGCGGGCGGCGCGGCGGGGCATGCCGAGATGCGGCGGCTCGATATCCTCGCCTCGGTCTTCGCGGATCGATTGTTCGATCGGCTGCGCTCGGTCGCCGGGGCGAGCTATAGCCCGTCGGCGCAGAGCCAATGGCCGCTCGGCATGTCGACCGGCGGGCGGATCATCGCGCTGGGACAGGTGCAACCCGACAAGGTTGACCTGTTCTTCAAACTGAGCCGCGAGATCGCCGCCGAGCTGGTCGCCAAGCCGGTCGATACCGACGAATTGCGCCGCACGGTCGTGCCGACGCTGCAGTTTCTCGCGCGTGCCTCGTCGGGGAACCAGTTCTGGCTGATCCAGTCGAGCGGCGGGGCTTATGATCCGGCGCGGATCGAGGCGATCCAGACGATGGTCGACGATCTCGCCAGCATCACCCCGGCGACGCTGCAGGCGACCGCGGCGAAATATCTGCGGCCCGACAAGGACTGGACGCTCGCGGTGGTCCCGCGCAAGGCAGGCGAGGCGCCGCCGGTCGCGGGGAAGTAAGGGACAGCCACTAACCTCCGTTCGCCCTGAGCTTGTCGAAGGGCTGTCCTTCCTCCGACGAAGAAAGTGCAGGGCTTCGACAGGCTCAGCCCGAACGGATGTGTGTTCTACCGGTACAGCGCCTCGAGCCGCTCCCCGTAGACCTGTCGCAGCACATGGCGGCGGATTTTGAGGCTCGGGGTGAGCTGTTCGTTCTCGATCGAGAAGGCTTCATCGGCGAGGATGAAGCGCCGCACGCGTTCGATCACCGACAGATCCTTGTTGGTGCGATCGACCGCGGCCGACAGCGCGGCGCGATAGGCGGCGTCGTCGGCGAGGGCGGCGCGATCGTTGGGCACGCCGTTCGCCGCGCACCACTCCTGCGTCCATTCGGGATCGGGGACGATGAGCGCGACCATATGCGGCTTGCGATCGCCGACGATCATTGCCTGCATGATCTCGGGCTGGAGCGTCAGCAGCCCCTCAACCTTCTGCGGGGCGACATTGTCGCCCTTGTCGTTGATGATCAGATCCTTCTTGCGGTCGGTGATCCTGATCCGACCGCGCTCGTCGATCTCGCCGATGTCGCCGGTGTGGAGCCAGCCGTCGCGCAGCACCCGTGCGGTTTCGGCTTCGTTGCGCCAATAGCCGTGCATCACCAGTTCGCCGCGCACCAGGATCTCGCCATCCTCGGCGATGCGCACCTCGGTATCGGCGAGCGGCGGGCCGACGGTGTCCATCTTGAGCCCCGCCGCCGGGCGGTTGCACGACACCACCGGCGCCGCCTCGGTCTGGCCGTAGCCCTGGAGGAAGGTCACCCCGAGCGACTGGAAGAATACCCCGACCTCGGGGGTGAGCGGCGCGCCGCCCGACACCATCGCCTTCATCCGCCCGCCGAACTTCTTGGCGATGCGTGGCTTGAACAAGGTATCGACCAAAAGCCCTTTGGGCCGGTCGGTGAGCTTGAGCCGCCCCTCGTAGCGCTTGGTGCCGATGTCGAGCGCCATGCCGAGCAATTTCTCGCTCATCCCACCCTGTTTGGCGATCGCCTTGCTGATGCGGGTGCGCAATACCTCGAACAGCCGCGGCACGACGACCATGATCGTCGGCCGCACCTCCTCGATATTGGCGGCGAGCTTCTCCAGCCCCTCCGCATAATAGATCTGCCCGCCGAGCGCGATCGGCAGATGCTGGCCGCCGGTGTGCTCATAGGCGTGCGACAGCGGCAGGAAAGAGAGGAACACCTCTTCCCCCCAGCCGAAATCCTCCGCGATGATACGGATGCAGCCGGCGACATTGTGGAGGATCGCGCCGTGATGCTGCATCACCCCGCGCGGCGCGCCGCCGGTGCCCGAGGTGTAGATGATGCACGCGAGATCGTCGCGCGCGAAGCCTGCCTCGGCGGCGATCGTCGCGGAGTCGGTGGGGTGGGCGGCGATCATCTCGTGCCAGTCGAAGCAGGTGATCCCCGACGGATGGAGCCGCAATTTGTCGATGCCGATGACGATCTCGGCATGCGTGGTGCGCACCACCGCGGGCATCACCGTGTCGGCGAGCTTCTGGGTGGAGACGATCACCGCACGCGCGCCCGAATTCTCGATGATATGCGCGTGGTCGCGCTCGGTGTTGGTGGTGTAGGTCGGCACGGTGATGCAGCCCGCGGCCATGATCGCGAGATCCGACAGGCACCATTCGGGGCGGTTCTCGCTCACCAGCATCACACGGTCGCCCGGCTGCAGCCCGGCGGCGCGCAGCGCGGCGGCGAGGCTTGCCACCTGACGCGCGGCCTCCGCCCATGTCGTCGCCCGCCATTCGCCGTCGCGCTTCGCCCACAGGAACGGCGCGTCGCCCTTCTCGCCCGCGCGGGTGAAGAACATCGTGACGAGGTTGGGGAAGGTTTCGAACGTACGCATGGAGGCTCCGGATGCTGCGGCGGTGACCCTAGGGCCGATTGGCGGGCAAGAACAGGCGGTACGGAGGGGGCGTGGACGGCGCGCGGCACGGCCGCTATCGCGGTCGGCAAATAACGATCTTCGGGAAGCATCATGAAGCTGGCCAACACGCTTTTCGCCACCGTTACCGCTGCCCTGCTCGCCTCCTGCGCCACCGCGCCTGCGTCGCATGTCGCCACGCCGACGACGCCGACGGCTCCCGCCGCGCCGGCGCCGGCGCCGTCATCCAAGCGGGCGCAGATTTTCGTCGCGGCGGCCAATCCGCTCGCGGCGGAGGCGGGGATGGCGGTGTTGCGGCGCGGCGGCAGCGCGGCGGACGCGGCGGTGGCGGTGCAGGCGATGCTCTCGCTGGTCGAGCCGCAAAGCTCGGGGATCGGCGGCGGCGCGTTCATGACCTATTATGACGCCGCGACGCGCAAGGTGCGGGTCTATGATGGCCGCGAGACCGCGCCCGCCGGCGCGACGCCCGACATGTTCCTCGACGACAATGGCACGCCCTTGCCCTTCGTCACCGCGGTGCTGAGCGGCCGGGCGACCGGGGTGCCCGGCGCGGTGAAGATGCTCGCGCTGGTCCATGACGAGCACGGCGCCCTGCCGTGGCGCACCTTGTTCGGCGATGCCGAGCGGACCGCGCGCGACGGGTTCATCGTCTCGCCCCGGCTCGGCCGGTTCCTCGCCAGCTCGATGTTCCCGCAATCCTCAGCGCCCGACGTCCGCGCCTATTTCGCCAAGCCCGGCGGCGGGCTGGTCGGCGCCGGTGACCGGCTGCGCAACCCCGCCTTCGCCACCTTCCTCAACCGGCTGGCGAACGAGGGTCCCTCGGCGCTCTACACCGGGCGTACCGCGCAGGCGATCGTCGACCGCGTTCATCAGGGCGAGCATCCCGGCGCGATGACGCTCGCCGATCTCGCCGGCTATCGCCCGGTCGAGCGCGAGGCGATCTGTCGCCCGTATCGCGTCTATCTGGTCTGCGCGCCGCCGCCGCCGGCGAGCGGGGTGGGGACGCTCGAACTGCTCGGGCTGCTCGAACATACCGATATCGACAAGCGCGGGCCGCAGGATCCGCAGGCGTGGTTCGAATTCGCCGAGGCGAGCCGGATCATGTACGCCGATCGCGATCGCTACGTCGGCGATCCGGCGTTCGTCTCGGTGCCGGTCAAGGGGCTGCTCGATCCCGCCTATATCGCGTCACGCGCCAAGCTGATCGGCGAGCGCGCCGGCCCGCCGCCCGCCGCCGGCACCCCGCCGGGGGCGACGCTCGCCGGGGTCGATCGCACGCTCGAGCCGATGGGCACCTCGCATTTCATCGTCGGCGATGCGCACGGCAATGTCGTGTCGATGACCACCACGGTCGAATCGATCTTCGGCTCGGGGCGGATGGTCGACGGCTTCTTCCTCAACAACCAGATGACCGATTTCTCCTTCACCCCGCGCGATTCCGATGGGCGGCCTGCGGCCAATGCGGTCGCCGGGGGCAAGCGCCCGCGCTCGTCGATGACCCCGCTGGTGCTGCTCGACGGCGAGCGCGGCTTCGCCGGCGCGCTCGGCTCGGCGGGGGGCAATGCGATCCTCGCCTATGTCGGCAAGTCATTGGTCGCGGCGGTCGACTGGGGCTTGTCGATGCAGGAGGCGATCGCGCTGCCCAACCTCGTCGCGCGCGGTGCGACCTTCAACGGCGAGGTCGATCGCTTCCCGCGCCCGGTGCTCGACGGCCTCGCCGCGCGCGGGGTGATGCTCAAGCCCGGGCAGGGCGAGGATTCCGGGCTGCAGGGGGTGATCATGCGCAACGGGCGAATCGACGGCGGCTATGATCCGCGGCGCGAAGGCCGTGTGCCGGTCGAGTCGGTCGCCGTCCCCGCCGCGGCCCGGTGAGATAAGGATTAGCCTGGCATGTCCTTTTGTTACGATTTGGGACAGTGATTGGAATGTCCGCGCTGTCATTTTGGTGCTACCGAAATATTTGGAAGATCAAATCAAGGACTTACTGACTTTGTAAAAATCGAACGGGGTTAACGTCGAATCTATCCAATACTTCGCGCGGCTCGCGGCGTCTAAAGGTGCTGCGACCCGAAGAGCCTTTGGTAACAGGGGTTCTCGACTTAACGGCCCGGCTGCTTGTGCGGCCGGGCCGCTTTTCTTTAGCCGTCTCTTGTTGTAAAATCCGTCGGATAAAACGGGGCGCAAGACGTGGCGGATATCCAGCTGGACTATGTGGTCCCGGATGCGGACCTTCAGCCTTTTGTTACGCTATTCTATCACTTTAAGGCCGATCTGCCGCGGTTCGACGATGTCGAGCGCGCCGATCACGCGCAATTGCGCTTCCGGTTGAGCCGCGGCGACGGCAGCTATCATTTCCCCGACGGAACGGTGCAGCCCGCGCCCGAGGTGCATGTCGTCGGCCCGACGAGCGGGGCGATGCGGACCTGCGCCGACGGGCCGGTGGAGGTGAGCGGCATGGGGCTCCAGCCCGCCGGCTGGGCGGCGCTGCTCGGGATCGACGCCTCGGCGATGCTCAACCGGGCGATCGACGGCGAGCTGTTTTTCGGCACCGCGGTGCGGCATGTGAGCGACCGGATGCGCGCGGCGCAGACCACAGCGGAAAAGGTCGCGATCGCCGCCGCGTTCGTCCAGTGCTCGATCGCCGGCGGGGAAACCGACGCGGTGACTTTCGCGCGCGGGATCGACGCCTGGCTGGCGGGCAGCCCGTCGCCCGATATCGAGGATCTGGTGTGCGCCACCGGGCTGTCGCGACGGCAGGTCGAGCGGCGCTGCAACGCGCTATACGGCGCACCGCCCAAGCTGCTCGCGCGCAAATATCGCGCGTTGCGCGCGGCGGTGGCGCTGGCGAATGGATCGGCGACGTTGGATCAGTTGCTCGAGGTGGGCTTTTACGATCAGTCGCATCTGATCCGTGAAGTGAAGCAATTCACCGGGCTCACCCCGGGGCAGCTCCGCACCGAGCCCAACCAGCTCGCGCAGCTCACGATGGCGCAACGGCTCGCGCTGGGCGGCCGGGTGCATCCGATTATTTCGGATACTTAGGCTGCGACGCGACGCTCCAGCGAAGCTGGGGCAAGCCCCGGTCGCAGCGCGGCCGGCGGCGCCTAAGCGCCGTCCGACGACGCGGCTTTGCCGCGTCGGGCCGTTTATCCCTCGCGCAGCTGCTTGATTTCTCCCGCCAACGCGACCATCTGCCCAATCGGAACGAATCAATCCGATTGACCTATTGAGCGATGCGCCTGTCCAGCCTAGCCGATTATGCGGTGGTATTGATGACCGCAGCCGCGCGCCATTGCGGTGCCGTGGGGCGGCTCAACGCGACCGTGCTGGCCGAGGAGACCGGGGTGCCGCTGCCCACCGCGCAGAAGCTGGTCAGCCGGCTGTCCGCCGCGGGGCTGATCGAAAGCGCGCGCGGCACCGGCGGCGGTTTCCGCCTCGCGCGGCCGCCGGCGACGATCAGCCTTGCCGATATCGTCGAGGCGGTGGAAGGGCCGATCGCGCTCACGTCGTGCGTCGACATGGGCGATCATGAGTGCGCGATGGAAGGGAATTGCCGCGTGAAGCCGCATTGGAATGTCGTCAATCAGGCGGTGCGCGGCGCGCTCGCGGGAGTGTCGCTGGCCAGCCTGGTGAGCGAGCGGCAGGAGGTATTGGCATAATGGCCACGAAGAATGCCGAGGCGCTCGCCGCCGTATCGAAGAAGTACGAATGGGGCTTCGCCACCGAGGTCGAGCAGGATTTCGCCCCCAAGGGGCTGTCCGAAGACACGGTGCGCTATATCTCGGCCAAGAAGAACGAGCCGCAATGGATGCTCGACTGGCGGCTCAAGGCCTATCGCCAGTGGCTGGAGATGACCCCGCCCGATTGGGCCAAATTGTCGATCCCGCCGATCGATTATCAGGACGCTTATTATTACGCCGAGCCGAAGCAAAAGAAGACGCTCGCCTCGCTCGACGAGCTCGATCCCGAAATCCGCCGCACCTATGAGAAGCTCGGCATCCCGATCGAGGAGCAGAAGGTGCTCGCCGGGGTAGAGGGCGCGCGCAAGGTCGCGGTCGATGCGGTGTTCGACAGCGTCTCGGTCGCCACCACCTTCCGCGAGGAATTGAAGGCGGCGGGGGTGATCTTCCTGTCGATCTCCGAGGCGATCCGCGAATATCCCGATCTGGTGAAGAAGTGGCTCGGCAAGGTCGTGCCGCAGCATGACAATTATTTCGCGACGCTCAACAGCGCGGTCTTTTCGGACGGCACCTTCGTCTATGTGCCCGCAGGCGTGCGCTGCCCGATGGAGCTGTCGACCTATTTCCGCATCAATGCGGAGAATACCGGGCAGTTCGAACGCACGCTGATCGTCGCCGACAAGGGGGCCTATGTCTCCTATCTCGAAGGCTGCACCGCGCCGATGCGCGACGAGAACCAGCTCCACGCCGCGGTGGTCGAGCTGGTCGCGCTCGACGATGCCGAAATCAAATATTCGACGGTGCAGAATTGGTATCCCGGCGACGAAAATGGCGTCGGCGGCATCTATAATTTCGTCACCAAGCGCGCGCTTTGCCAGGGCCGGAACAGCAAGGTGAGCTGGACCCAGGTGGAAACCGGCTCGGCGATCACCTGGAAATATCCGTCCTGCGTGCTGGCGGGCGAGAATAGCGTCGGCGAATTCTATTCGGTCGCGGTGACCAACCACCGCCAGCAGGCCGATACCGGCACCAAGATGATCCACCTCGGCAAGAACAGCCGCTCGACGATCGTGTCGAAGGGGATCAGCGCGGGGCGGTCGGACAATACCTATCGCGGGCTGGTGCGCGTCGCGCCGACCGCGGAGGGGGTGCGCAACTTCACGCAATGCGACAGCCTGCTGCTCGGCGATCAATGCGGCGCGCATACCGTGCCGTATATCGAGGTGAAGAACCCCTCGGCGCAGATCGAGCATGAGGCGACGACGAGCAAGATCAGCGAGGATCAATTGTTCTACGCCATGTCGCGCGGGCTCGATCAGGAAGCGGCGGTGGCGCTGATCGTCAACGGCTTCGCGCGCGAGGTGCTCCAGCAACTGCCGATGGAATTCGCGGTCGAGGCGCAGAAACTGCTCGGCATCTCGCTCGAAGGGAGCGTCGGTTGATCCTGCTCCCCGCCCTGCTGCTGCTCGCCCCGGCTGCGAGTGCGCCCGCGCCGGACGTGGTCGTGACCTCGCTGCGCAAATTGCGCATCGCGACGCAGGTCGACGGCGGCAAGGTGACCGGCTGCCACGCGCGCGTATCGAGTGGGGACGAAGGGATCGACCGCGCGGCGTGCGCGGCGACCGTAACCTGCTTCAACGGCGGCGTGACGCAGCCCGAGCCGCTGGCGGATTGCGTCGAGGCGAAGGTCGCCGCGCTGGTCCGCGAAAGGGGCGGGCAATGATCGCAAGCCCGATCGATACGCCCGCTCTCCGTGAAATCATTTCCGAACCGAGAAACAGATGCTGAAGATTGAAAACCTCCACGCCGAAGTCGACGGCAAGCCGATCCTCAAGGGGCTGTCGCTCACGGTCGATGCGGGCGAGATCCACGCGATCATGGGGCCGAACGGCGCGGGCAAGTCGACCTTGGGCTATGTCCTCGGCGGGCGGCCCGGTTACGAGGTGACCGAGGGGAGCGTGACCTTCGACGGGCAGGATCTGCTCGCGCTGGAGCCGCACGAGCGCGCCGCGGCGGGGCTGTTCCTCGGCTTCCAATATCCGGTCGAGATCCCCGGCGTGTCGAACGTCCAGTTCCTGCGCGAAAGCCTCAATGCGCAGCGCAGTGCGCGCGGCGAGAAGCCGCTGACCGGCGCCGAATTCCTCAAGCTCGCGCGGGGCGAGGCCGATGCGCTGGCGCTGCCGCAGGACATGCTCAAGCGCCCGGTCAACGTCGGCTTCTCGGGCGGCGAGAAGAAGCGCAACGAGATGGTCCAGATGGGGATCATCGACCCCAAGTTCGCGATCCTCGACGAGACCGATTCGGGGCTCGACATCGATGCGCTGCGCGTCGTCGGCGAGGGCATCAACCGCATCATGCGCAAGGCCGACAAGGCGGTGCTGCTGATCACCCATTACCAGCGGCTGCTCGATTATGTGAGGCCGGACGTGGTGCACGTGCTGGCCGACGGCCGCATCACCCGCAGCGGCGGGCCGGAGCTGGCGCTCCAGCTCGAACGCGAAGGCTATGCGGAGGCGGCGGCGTGATCCTTGCGCTGGCAGCGGCGGTCGCGCTTCAGGCGGCGGCCACGCCGACCGACGATATCGTCGTCATCGGGCAGCGGCTGGCCAGGCTCTCCGCATCGGTGACGCGCGATGCCGCGGGGCGCTATCATTGCGCGCTCGACGGCAGCAGCGGCAACGGCAAGCTCGACGCTGCGCTGTGCCGCGTTGCGACCGATTGCGTGCGCAAGGGCGCGACCGAGCAGGGCGCGGTGTCGGCGTGCGTCGATCGGCGCAAGCCCAGATTGCTCGCCGATCTGCGCGCCGAGCTGGCGAAGGTGCGGCAATGACGGCGGTGCTCGATCTTCCCTCGACCCGCGAGGAGGCGTGGCGGTGGGCCGATCTCGGCGGGCTCGCCGCGGCGGCGGCGCTGGCGCCGATCGCGCGGCCCGAGGCGGATTTCCTCGACCTGCCCGGCGCGCGGCTGGTGTTCGTCGACGGGGTGCTCGATGCCGAGCGCAGCATGCTGCGCCGCGTGACGCTGCAGGCGCTGGAGGCGGGCGATCACCCGCTCGGGCGCCGCGCCGCGGGGCAGGGCTGGTCGCTGCGGCTCGATGCCGAGGCGGCGGCCGATCCGGTGCAGATCATCCATATCGCCACGTCCGGCGAGAGCCATTTGCCGTCCGAGATCGTGCTGGGCGACGATGCGGTGGCGGAGGTGGTCGAAACCTTCGTCGGCGCGGGCTGGGCCAATCGCTTCACCCGCGTCTCGCTCGGCACCGGCGCGCGGCTGATGCGCTCGGTGCGATTGCTCCAGCCGGCGGGGTTCGTCTCGCTGCGCGAGGAAGCGACGATCGGCGCGGCGGCGAGCCTCGTCACGATCTTCCTCGGCGCGGGCGGGCAGGGCAGCCGGATCGACGCGACGCTGACGCTCGCGGGCGACGGCGCGTTCGTCGATTACGGCGGTGCGCTGCTGACTCGCGACGAGCAGCGCCAGGAATGCGCGGTCGCCGTCCACCACGCCGAGCCCAACGGCACCAGCCGTCAGGTGTGGCGCGCAGTCGCCGCCGATCGCTCGCAGGCCAGTCTCGCGGCGCGCGCCGAGGTGGCGCGCCACGCGCAGAAGACCGACGGCGAGCAGAGTCTGCGCGGGCTGCTGCTCGATCGCACCGCGACGGTCAATCTCAAGCCCGAGCTGGAGATTTTCGCCGACGACGTAAAATGCGCGCACGGCGCGACCGTCGGCGAGCTCGATGCGCGCGCGCTTTTCTATCTCGAAAGCCGCGGCATCCCGCCGGCGCGCGCCGAGGCGCTGCTGACCCACGCCTTCGTCGCCGACGCGATCGGGCGGATCGGGCATGAGACGGTGCGCGACGCGTTCGAGGCGGATGCCGATGCGTGGCTGGAGGCGGCGCTGTGACCGTCACCGCCGCCGAACAGGCGCTCGACATGCTCGCCGATTTCCCCGCGATCCCCGCGGGTTGGGCGTATCTCGACACCGCCGCGACCGCGCAGAAGCCGCGCGCGGTGATCGATGCGATCGCGCGGGCCTATGGCACCGATTACGCCACGGTGCATCGCGGGGTCTATGAGCGTTCGGCCAATATGACGCTCGCTTATGAGGCGGCGCGGCGGCGGGTGGCAGGGTTCATCGGCGCGCAGGAGAATGACTGCGTCTTCGTCCGCGGCGCGACCGAGGCGATCAACCTCGTCGCGCATAGCTGGGCGGGGACTCAGCTCAAGGCCGGCGACCGCATCCTGCTGAGCCAGCTCGAACATCATTCCAATATCGTCCCCTGGCAACTCGTCGCCGAGCGCGTCGGCGCGCATATCGACGTGGTGCCGCTGACCCCCGACCAGCGGATCGATCTCGATGCGATGGCGGCGATGCTGCGCCCCGAGCACAAGCTCGTCGCGCTGGCGCATGTCTCGAACGTGCTCGGTTCGGTGCTCGATGTGCGCCGCGCGGCGGATCTCGCGCATTCGGTCGGCGCCAAGCTGCTCGTCGACGGGTGCCAGGCGGTGCCGCGCATGGCGGTCGACGTCGCCGCGCTCGATTGCGATTTCTACGTCTTTTCGGGGCACAAGCTCTACGGCCCGACCGGGATCGGGGTGTTGTGGGGGCGCGCCGGACTGCTCGAGGCGATGCCGCCCTATCAGGGCGGCGGATCGATGATCGATCGCGTCACCTTCGCCAAAACGACCTACGCCCCGCCGCCGACGCGGTTCGAGGCGGGGACGCCGCATATCGTCGGCGTCGTCGGGCTCCACGCGGCGATCGATTATGTCGAAAACATCGGCCTCGATCGCATCCACGCGCATGAAACCGCGTTGGTCGCCGATGCGCGCGAGCGGCTCGGGCGGATCAATTCGGTGCGGCTGTTCGGCCCGGCGGACGCGGCGGGAATCGTCTCTTTCGCGGTCGACGGGGTGCATCCGCACGATGTCGGCACCATATTGGACGAGGCCGGGGTGGCGATCCGCGCCGGTCATCATTGTGCGCAGCCGCTGATGGAGGCGCTGGGCGTCGAGGCGACCGCAAGGGCGAGTTTCGGCGTGTACAACCGGGCGGCGGATATCGACGCTTTGGTCAAGGGTATCGAGCGAGTGACGAGGATTTTCGGATGAACGACCCGATCCGCATCGAGGAAGTGGACGCGGTGCCCGCGCCGCCGCGCGCGCGGGTGGAGGATGCGCCGGATACGCCGGCCGAGACCTTCGCGCGCAAACGCGATTATCTCGCGGGCTTCCTCGCGCAGCAGCCGACCGGCATCGCCGCGGGCGAGCCCGGCGGCGCGCTCTACGAGGCGGTGATCGAGGCGCTCAAGGAAATCTACGACCCGGAAATCCCGGTCAACATCTACGATCTCGGGCTGATCTACGGCGTCGAGGTGAGCGATGCCGGGCATTGCGCGGTGACGATGACGCTCACCACGCCGCATTGCCCGGTCGCCGAATCGATGCCGGGCGAGGTCGAGCTGCGCGTCGGCGCGGTGCCGGGGATCGCGATCGTCGATGTGAACCTCGTGTGGGATCCGCCGTGGGACCCGGCCAAGATGTCGGACGAGGCGCGGCTCGAACTGGGGATGCTGTGAGATGACCGAGGTCAAGACCCGCGCGCGCCCCGCCGCGCTGATCCTCACGCCGACCGCCGAGGCGCGCATCGCCGCGCTGGTGGCCAAGGCGCCCGAGGGCGCGATCGGGGTCAAGCTCTCCACCCCGCGACGCGGCTGCTCCGGGCTCGCTTATTCGGTCGATTACGTCACCGAGGCCAAGCCGTTCGACGAGAAGATCGAGACCCCGGGCGGGACGCTCTATGTCGACGGCGGGTCGATCCTTTATCTGATCGGCTCGACGATGGACTGGGTGGAGGACGATTTCACCGCCGGCTTCGTGTTCAACAACCCCAATGCCAAGGGCGCGTGCGGCTGCGGGGAAAGCTTCACCGTCTGATCGATAGGCGCGTCAATTTACCCTTCACTCGCGCGACATTATCCGTCACCCCAGCGAAAATATCCGTCACCCCAGCGAAAGCTGGGGTCTCCTGCGTCAGGCGCCGTGCTTGAGGCGCGAGATCCCAGCTTTCGCTGGGATGACGATGCTGGGAGTGTAACCGTCGCATGATCGAAACCGTCGCCACCACCCCCTATTCCGATCAGAAACCGGGCACCTCCGGGCTGCGCAAGAAAGTGCGGCTGTTCCAGCAGCCGCATTATGCGGAGAATTTCATCCAGTCGGTGTTCGACGTGGTCGAGGGCAAGGCCGGCGCGACGCTGGTGATCGGTGGCGACGGGCGTTTCCTCAATCGCGAAGTGATCGGCAAGGCGATCCGCATGGCCGCGGCCAACGGCTTCGCGCGCGTCGTGGTAGGGCAAGGGGGCATCCTCTCGACCCCGGCGGCGTCGAACCTGATCCGCCGGCTCGGCGCGATCGGCGGACTGATCCTGTCGGCGAGCCACAATCCGGGCGGCCCCGACGAGGATTTCGGGATCAAATATAATATCGCCAACGGCGGCCCCGCGCCCGAGGCGATCACCGACGCGATCTTCCGCCGCACCACGACGCTCGACAATTATCGCATCGCCGCCGCGCCCGATGTCGATATCGACACGCTCGGCACCAGTGAGGTCGCGGGGATGACGGTCGAGGTGATCGATCCGGTCGCCGACTATGCCGATCTGATGGAGCGGCTGTTCGATTTCCCCGCGATCCGCGCCGCCGGCCTCTCGATGGCGTTCGACGCGATGAGCGCGGTGACCGGCCCCTATGCGGTCGAGATATTCGAACGCCGGCTCGGCTTCGCGCCGGGCACGGTGCGCAACGCGGTGCCGCTGGAGGATTTCGGCGGGCATCACCCCGATCCCAATCTCGTCCATGCCCGCGCGCTCTATGACGCGATGATGGCCCCCTACGCCCCCGATTTCGGTGCCGCCTCGGACGGCGACGGCGATCGCAATCTGATCATCGGGCGCGGGATCTTCATCACCCCGTCGGACAGTCTGGCGATGCTCGCCGCCAATGCGCAGCTCGCGCCGGGCTATGCCGTCGGATTGAGGGGCATCGCGCGCTCGATGCCGACCAGCGCCGCGGCGGATCGCGTCGCCGCCGCGCTCGGCATCCCCGCGTTCGAGACCCCGACCGGGTGGAAATTCTTCGGCAATTTGCTCGACGCCGGGATGGCGACGATCTGCGGCGAGGAAAGCGCCGGCACCGGATCGGATCACGTCCGCGAGAAGGACGGGCTATGGGCGGTGCTGCTGTGGCTCAACATCCTCGCCGCGACCGGCCGCTCGGTGGCGGAGATCGCGCGCGAGCATTGGGCGCGCTTCGGCCGCAATTATTATGCGCGGCACGATTATGAGGGCGTCGACAGCGCCGCCGCCGATGCGCTGATGCGCGATCTGCGCGCCGCGCTCGATACGCTGCCGGGCCGCGGCTTCGGCGCGCTGACCGTCGTCGAGGCCGACGATTTCGCCTATCGCGATCCGACCGACGCCTCGGTCAGCGCGCATCAGGGCGTGCGGGTGCTGTTCGAGGGTGGCAGCCGCGTCGTCTTCCGCCTGTCGGGCACCGGCACCAGCGGGGCGACGCTGCGCGTCTATCTCGAACGCTACGAGCCCCCGGTGGGCGATCTGGCGGCGGAGACCGGGGCGATGCTCGCCGATCTGGTCGCCGCGGCGGACGCGATCGCGGGGATCACGCGGCACACCGGGCGGACGGCACCGGACGTTATCACCTGACCTTCCTTCTCCCCTCCCTTCACCAGGGAGGGGAGCAGTTCAGCGTTGCAATTCGGCTGCGCCCTCCGATGCAGTCGATATCCCCCCCAGCATCACCGTTTCGATCACCTCGCACACCCCGTCGATCGTCATCCGCGCCGGGCGGAACCATTCGGTCACCCCGTTCATCGAATCGAGCAGGAACGAGACGAACATCGTCCCGTCGATCGACGCGGCGAATTCGCCCGCCGCCACCCCGCGATCGAACGCGGCGAACCAGATCTTGGCATAGGCCAGCCGGCTGTTGCGCGGGCTGCGCTTCATCACCGGGGGCAGATATTCGTAGATCCGCAAATAAGTATTCGCATCGCCCTCGGGATCGAGGAAGCAGGCGACGTGCGCGCGGATCATCGCGCGCAATTGCTCGGTCACCGATGCCGTCTCGCCGAGCGCGTCGACCGCCGCGGTCACCGCTTTGGTCAGCCGTTCGATCCCGGCCTTGAGCACCTCGTCGAGCAATTCCTCCTTGGAGGAGAAATGATAATAGACGCTGCCCGCCTGCAATCCGCTCAGCGCGGCGACGTCGCGCAGCGAGCAATCGGCATAGCCCTTTTCAGCGAAGCGCCCCGCCGCCGCCGCGAGGATCGTCGCGCGGGTGACATCGCGTTTCTTCAGCCGCTTCGGCGCGGTGTCGGACACTTTTCCTCCCTTCGGGTCCCGGCCGGTGCCGTTGACGTCGCACGACATAAAAGTCCAACGGTCGTTAGAAAATTCGCCGAAGCGAGTCGAGCGGCAGAGGAGCGGGCAGAGATGGATTATTCGCTGAGCGCCGACCAGCAGGCGATCATCGCCGCGGCGGAGAAGATCTGCGAAAAGTTCGGTCTCGATTACTGGCTCGACCGCGATCTGCACGGCGGTTTCCCCGAGGATTATTTCCAGGAGGTGGCGCGCGGCGGCTGGCTCGGCATCGCGATGCCGGAGGAATATGGCGGCGCGGGGCTCGGCATCACCGAGGCGGCCTTGTTCCTGCGCACCATCGCCGCCGGGGGCGGGGCGCTGGCGGCGGCTTCCGCGATCCATATGAACATCTTCGGGCTGCACCCGGTGGTGCTGTTCGGCACCGAGGAGCAGAAACGGCGGATGCTGCCGCCCTTCACCCGTGGCGAGACCAAGGCGTGTTTCGCGGTCACCGAGCCCGATACCGGGCTCAACACCACTCAGCTCAAGGTGAAGGCCGAGCGCAGGGGCGATATCTATTACATCTCGGGGAAGAAGGTGTTCATCTCCACTGCGCAGGTGGCGGATCATATGCTGATCCTCGCGCGCACCACCCCGATCGACCAGGTGACGAAGCGCAGCGACGGGCTGAGCCTGTTCTACACCCGGCTCGATCGCGATTTCGTCGACGTGCGCGAGATCGAAAAGATGGGGCGCAAGGCGGTCGACACCAACGAATTGTTCATCGACAACCTCCCCGTGCCCGCCGCCGACCGCATCGGGGAGGAAGGCAAGGGGCTCGATTACATCTTCCACGGGATGAACGCCGAACGCTGCCTGATCGCGGCGGAAGCCGTCGGGATCGGGCAGGGCGCGCTGCGGCTCGCGACGCAATATGCCAAGGATCGCGTCGTCTTCGATCGCCCGATCGGGATGAACCAGGGCGTCCAGCACCCGCTGGCGCAAAGCTGGGCCGAGCTCGAGGCGGCGAACCATATGGTGATGGCCGCCGCCAGCCTGCTCGACAAAGGGCTGCCGTGCGGGCCGGAGGCGAACGCCGCCAAATTGCTCGCCTCACAGGCAGGGATGAAGGCGTGCCAGACCGCGATCCTCACCCACGGCGGCTATGGCTATGCCAAGGAATATCACGTCGAGCGCTTTCTGCGCGAAATCTGGGTGCCCTATATCGCGCCGGTCAGCCCGCAACTGATCCTCAGCAATATCGCCGAGCGCAAGCTGGGGCTGCCCAAATCTTATTGAGTAACCCTTCCCGTCGTTCCCGCAAAGGCGGGAATGACGGAAGAGGCTTCTTCAGCTGTACCGGGCCATCAGCGCCATCGCCTGCGCGCGCGCTTGATCGGCGAGGCCGGCGGCCTGCTCCGGCCGGAGATAGACGAACACGCCGAGACCGATCGCCAGCAGACAGATTAGCGCCAGCACGACCGGCCAGCGCGATCGGCGCGGTTCGGGGGCATAGCGTGCGTCCGCCTCGGGATCGTCGGCGAGCACCACCGTCGGGACCGGCGGGCTGGCGGCGAAGTGGAGCTCGCTCGGCGCTTCCCCCGGGAAATCCCCGTCGCCGCCGGGATCGGCGCGCCCGACATGCCCGGTCAGCAGATGTTTTTCCGCCGCGATCGCCGCCTTCTCGCGCGCGATATGCTCGGCCACCGCCTGATCCTGGGCGGTTTCATACCCCTCGCTGCCGAGCGTCGCCGCCGCGAGGCTTTCCATCTCGGCATCGAGATCGAGCAGGCTGTCGAGCGCCGCCATCGCGCCGCGCCGGTCGGCGCCGTGGAGCGCAAGTTGCAGGCGCAGCAGCGTGACCTGGCTCGCGCGGGCGAGCTGCAGCCCGATATGAAGCTGTTGCGCGCGCTCGCCCTCTTCGAGCTTGAGCAATTGCCGCGCCAGCGGCCCCATTGCGGCCTGATCGTTCACCGCTTGTGTCCCTTGCGTCATCGTAGGAGACAATAGATTGGAAGCACGGGCGAAAGAGAACCGCGATTGGCCCGGCCGTGAGAAGATCGCGCCGGGCCGCGCGGCGCGAAGCGAAAAGGGAATGAAGATGAAGCTGGCGTGGCGGACGTTGCCCAAAGCAGCATTTTGGCTCGCGGGCGCGCTCGCACTATCCGGCGCGGCGGTCGCGGCGCCCGATGCGCCGGCGCTCGCCGGGCATTATTATCTCGAAGGTGTGATGGAGACCGGATCGGAGCTGTTGTTGCTGCCCGATCATCGTTTCCAATGGTATCTGTCCTATGGCGCGATGGATGTCGATGCGACGGGGCGCTGGAGCGCCGATGGCGACAAGCTGACGCTGACCGCCGAATCCGGCGGCGACGAGCGCCCGGCGTTCGACAAGCTCGAACTCGAAGTGGCGCCCGACGGCAGCCTGCATCGCCCCGGCGATACCAAGGGCGCCTATCGCCGCCACGACGACCCGCGCTGAGGCGGCCAGTCGCATCGGGTCGGCCCCGCCCGTGACGCGCCGAGCCGGGCGACGAACAATTCGCCCGATTTGCCGGCGCCCGCATCGCGCGAGAAGACGAAGCTGCGCCCGTCGCGCGCGATCAGCGGGCCGATCTCGGTGCCATTGGCGTTGACCGTCGGCCCGAACCGCCCGGCGCGGCGCCACCCCGCCGGCGTGTGCTCGATGCGGAACAACCCCTTGTCGGTGGCGAGAACGCCCCATTTGCCGTCCGGCGCGGGCGCGAACTCATATTCGGCGTCGGCGGTGTTGATCGCGGGGCCGGCATTCTCGACCGTCCAGCGCCCGTCGGCCGCCTGGCGCGCGCGCCAGATGTCGTCCTTGCCCAGCCCGCCGGGCCGCCGCGACCCGAAATAGAGCCATCCGTCGGGGGCGACGCGCGGAAACCATTCGGCATCATCCGAATTGACCGGCGCGGGCAGCTTTTCCGGGGCCTCCCACCCGCCGTCGCGGGCGCGGCTGACGCGCCAGATATCCAGCCCCTTGCTCCCGGCGCTGCCGGTCGCGCGGCTGGAAATGAACCACAGGGTGCGGCCGTCGCGGGTGAACCACGGATCCGCCTCGAGCCCGGGGGCGGCGGTCGGCGCCGGCGTGGCGGCGGTCCATCGGTTGCGTACGCAGCGCGACATGTACAGCCGCCAGCCGGAAAAGCCGGCGTCGCTGCGCACGAACCAGAGATCGCCTGTTAGCGGGTCGATCGCCGGATGCGATTCCCACATCGCGCTGGAAATGCCGGGAAGATCGAGCTGGCGTACCTCGGGCGCGGCGGGTGCGGTCGCTGCCGCCGCAAGCATCATCACCGCGGATCTCATCATCGCATGAACCCCATCATTCGATCGGGAGCGAAGCATAATCCCGCCCGCACCGATAGAAACGCATGATGTCGATCCCCGAACCGGTCGCGTGCGATGCCAGTCGTCGAGAAGTCGGCGCCGCGGCGCTGATCGCGTTCGGGGCGTGCTTCCCCTGGCCCGTCGGCCTCAGCTTTACCGGGAGACGCTCCATGCCCGCGATCACCTGCTTCATCCGTTACGAGATCGATCCCGCGCGTCGCGATGCCTTTCGCCGCTACGCCGAAAACTGGGCGACGATCATCCCGCGCGCCGGGGGCAAGTTGATCGGCTATTTCCTCCCCCACGAAGGCACCAACGACATCGGCTGGGGGCTGATCGCGTTCGATAGCCTTGCGGCCTATGAGGCATATCGCGCACGCCTGCGCGACGACCCTGAAGCGAGGGCGAATTTCGCCTTCGCCCAGTCCGAAAAGATCATCCGGCGCGAGGAACGCACCTTCGTCGAAAACGTCCAGGCGACGATGTTGCACGGCGGCTGAGCGAAACGACATTTTCCCGTCTGGCAATCTCGCAAAGCCTCGCTTATAGGCGCGCTCAGTCGATCCATTGGCCTTCCAAGCGCCAATCGGCACGCGGGTGTGGCGGAATTGGTAGACGCAGCGGACTCAAAATCCGCCGTTGGCAACAACTTGTCGGTTCGAGTCCGACCACCCGTACCAAACTCATGACATGACCGGCCAGGCGCGCGCGATTGCGCGTTGACATGCGCGGATCGAATTGCAGAATATATGTTCTGGAATTCGAAACCCGGGAGCGTCGATGGCCCGCCCGATCGCTTATGACCGCGCACGCGTGATCGAGCTCGCCGCGCTGCAATTCTGGGAGGACGGGGTCGGCGATTGCAACGTCGACGATCTGACCAGGCGCGCCGGGGTCAACCGGCACAGCCTCTACGCCGCGTTCGGCGGCAAGGCGGGGCTCTATCTCGACGCGCTCGATTTCTACGTCGCGACGATCGCCGCGCCTTATCTGGCGATCCTCGAGGGCGGGGACGATCTGGACGATCTGGCGCATTTCTTCGCGACGGTGGCGCGCGACGGCTTCGACGCGCGCGGCTGCCTGGTCACCAACAGCGTGGTCGAGCTCGGCCGGTCAGACGCCAAGGTCGCGGCCATCGTCGATCGTTATTACGCGCGCTATGTCGCCGCCTTCGCCGGGCTCGTCGCGCGCGCGCAGGTGGGCGGATCGATCCGCGCCGATCTCGATCCCGATGCGGTCGCGGGCTGGCTGCTCGTCACGACGCAGGGGGTGAGCGTCGCCGCGCGGCTCGGCGCGCCCGGCCCCGACGTCGCCGAGATCGTGCGGCAGGCGCTCGCCCCGCAGCACGGCTGATTTCCACCGGAGAAAGAGCGATGCCCGATTGTACCAGCCTCACCCTCGACCGGCATCTCGCGCCCGCGGGCGCCTCGGCCGAGAGCTTCGCGCGTTTGTGGGCGGGGCTGTGGACCCAGCGGCGCATCCCGCCCGATCTGCTCGAATTGTGCCGGCTGACCTTCGCGCGACTACATGACGATGCGGGCGAGATGGCGGCGGCCAATCCGGCGGTGGCGCTCGCCGCGGGGCAGCGCGACGCGGTGCTCGCCGGGCAGGCGCCGGCCGACCCGGCTTATGCCGCGGCATTGCTCTTCGCCGAATATTATTGGCTCGACGCGCAATCGATCACCGACGAGGCGGCGGATGCGGTCAAGGCGCATTATGGCGAGCCGGGGCTGGTGCTGCTGATCGAGGCGCTCGGGCTGATCGACGGCCGTATCCGCACGGCGCGCTGCCTGCGCGATCTCTCCGCCCACACCAGCGCCAAGGAGGCGGCGCATGTCTGACACCCCCCGCGTCGGCACCCCCGGCACCCAGACCGGCAATACGATCCGCGACAGCGCCTTGGGGCTGGTCCCCGAAACCGTGTCGGAGATCATCGCGCTCAACGGCCATGTGTGGAACGACACGATCGTTCCTCCCGCGCTGCTCGAAATCATCCGGCTGCGCAATGCGCGCACGGTCAATTGCGTGTTCTGCAAATCGGTGCGCTACGACGTCGCGCGCGCCGACGGGCTGACCGAGGAACGCGCGGATATGATCGCGCCGGGCTATCAGGACAGCGCGCTTTCCGAGCGCGAGAAGAGCGCGATCGCGCTCGCCGACTGCTATCTCGGCTTTCCCGCCGGAATCGCGCCGGATCTCGCGCCGCGGATCGCCGCCGCCTTCACCCGCGAGGAGATCGCCGCCGTGCTGGTCGCGCTGATGACCTTCAATTTCACCTCGCGCACCGCGGTGAGCATCGGCGGGATGCCCGAAGAACCCTTGCCGATCATCGAGCTGTCGGTAAGCGTAACGACCGACTGACAATCGATCGGAGAGGAAGCCATGTCGGGGCGGTTTGCGGGCAAGCATGTTTTCGTCGCGGGCGCGTCGAGCGGGATCAACCTCGAGATCGCGCACGGCTTCGCGCGTGAAGGCGCTAAAATCACCGTGCTCAGCCGCAGCGAGGAGAAGATCGCCGCCGCCGCGCAGGGCCTGAGGGACGCGGGAGCGACTGCGCTCGGCATCGCCTGCGACGTGCGCGATTATCCGGGGCTGGAGGCAGCTTATGCTGATGCGGTCGCGGCGCACGGCGCGATCGACGTGCTGGTCTCGGGCGCGGCGGGCAATTTCCTCGCGCCGGCGGTCAAGCTCAGCGCCAATGCGTTCAAGACGGTAGTCGACATCGATCTGCTCGGCACGTTCAACGTGTTCCGCGCGAGCTGGGACCACCTCGTCAAGCCGGGTGCGTCGCTGATCGCGATCACCGCGGGGCAGGCGGTCCACCCGATGAGCTTCCAGATCCACGCCTGCGCCGCCAAGGCCGGGGTCAATATGGTGACCAAATGCCTCGCGCTCGAATGGGGGCCGGCGGGGGTGCGGGTCAATGCGATCTCGCCCGGGCCGATCGGCGATACCGAGGGGATGCGCCGTCTAGCCGATCCCGATCGCGAGAAGCAGATCAAGGGCCGGCTCGCGCTGCGCGATTACGGTGCCAAGCGCGATATCGCCGACGCCGCGCTGTTCCTCTCCAGCCCGGAGGCTAAATATATCACCGGGACGATCCTCAATGTCGACGGCGGGTCGGATCTGGGGGATGCGAGCGCGAATGCTTTGGGATAGAGGCTAGATACCGCTCCGTTCGCCCTGAGCTTATCGAAGAGCTGCACTTCTTCCAGGAAGAAAGGGCAGGGCTTCGACAAGCTCAGCCCGAACGGGGAGAGCGAGGGGCTGTTTCAACCGGCCGGCCGCGGCGTGATGCCGAGATCGGCGGGGCCGAAAGCGTCCGGCAGCAGCTCGGACAGGCGATAGCTGGTCACCGCATCGCCCTCCGCCGCACCGCAATGGACGATCAGGTCGCGCCCGCCCATCTGCGCCGCCTCGTTGAGCACCTGGCGGCAACGGCCGCACGGATTGACCGTGGCGGTGCCGATCGGGATGCCGTGCGCGTCCATCACCCCGCCGATCACCGCCACCGCAACGATATCGGTGAGCCGGCCCGCCGCGCTGGCGCTCGCCACCGCGACCGTCTCGGCGCAGAGCGACAGGCCGTAGCTCGCATTCTCGACATTCGCCCCGGTCATCACCGTTCCGTCGCTGAGCAGCAGCGCCGCGCCGACCGCGAAGCGCGAATAAGGCGCGTGGGCATGGCGCGCGGCGGCGCGCGCGGCGGCGATCAGTTCGGCGGGGGAGGGGATTTCGGTCATGGCGCGGCGACGTCCCAATTGGCGGGGGCCTCGATCCCGTCGACCCGGCGCATATCACTGGCGCGCCACAGCCGCCACGGTCGCGCGGCATAAGAAGGCGCAAGGAAATTGCCGGTCGCCCACAGGTTGCGGGGCAAGGCGGCGGTGATCTCGTAATCCTTCTCGACCGGCTTGGCGACGCGCAGCAGCACCGGCTTGCGCATATGCGCCTCGATCGTCGTGGCGAGCAATTTGAGCTCGGCGATCAGCGCGCCGCGCTCGGGGCGAGCGGCGCAGGCATCGTCGTAGCTGATGTCGATCGCCACCGGCAGTGCATTCTCGTCGCGCGGGACGAAGGTGTTGAACGCATTGGCCTGGTCGATCGCGGGCTGGCAGAAGGAATAGACCAGCACCGCGCCGCGGCGCATCCCCGCCGCCTCGATCCCGCGCCAATTGGCCTCGAACGTCGGATCACGCTCGCGCGCGCCGCGCGTCGCCACCGCATAAGCGAAATCGGCGCCGCGCGCCGACACGGTGTTCCAGTCGATCGCGCCATCCTCGGCGCCGACATCGACCCCCTGGACCGGATAATGCTCGATCGACGGCTGCCAGCGTGTCGCATATTGCCAGCCCGCCACCCCGACGAGCGGCAACGACGCCGCGATCAGCACGAATCGCCCCAACCCCCACATTTTACCTTTAACCTTTGATGTGCAGCACGCAGATCAACGTGAACAGGCGGCGCGCGGTATCGAAATCGATTTCGATCTTCCCCGCCAGCCGCTCCTTGAGCAGCTCCGCCGCCTCGTTATGGATGGCGCGGCGCGCCATGTCGACCGTTTCGATCTGTTGCGCGGTCGATTGGCGGATCGCCTGGAAATAGCTGTCGCAGATCGCGAAATAATCGCGGATCGGGCGGCGGAAGCGCCCCATCGCGAGCACCAGGGTTTCGAGATGCGTGCCGTCCTCGCGGCGGATCCCCATCGCCAGCCGGCCTTCCTCCACCGCCAGCGACAGGCGGTAGGGGCCGGCATAGCCGTCGGCATGTTCGCGTTGCGGCGCGAAATAATTGCCCTCGATCAGATCGAAGATCGCGATCCGCCGCTCCTGCTCGATATCGGCCGAGCGCCACAGGATCGTGCGCTCGTCCAGCTCGACATCGATGATCCGCGGATCGGCCATTGTGGTTGCGATAGAGACGAACTCGGCCCGCGACAATCCGCCCCCGTTTTCCACAACTCATTCGGCGCAATGCGGTTGAGCCGCGCCGCAGGGGGCGTAGAAGGTGGCCAGATGGCCACGCTCGCTTTCAACCATGCCGCCCAGCCGGCCGAACCGATGCAACTCCCGCGCAACGTCGAGGCAGAGGCGGCGCTGCTCGGTGCGATGATGATCGACAACCGGCTGGCCGACGATATCGTCGACCGGATCGAGCCGGGGCATTTCTACGAGCCGCTCCACGGCCGCATCTTCGCCGCGATCAAGACGTTGCGCAGCAGCGACATGCTCGCCACCCCGGTGACCTTGCGCCCGATGTTCGAGGCGGACGAGGGGATGAAGGAGCTCGGCGGCCCGGCCTATCTCGCCAGCCTCACCGGATCGGGGGCGGGGCTGATCGGCGCGCGGCAGTTCGCGCAGCAGATCTACGATCTCGCGATGCTCCGCGCGTTGGTAACGGTGGGGCGGACCCTCGTCGATCGCGCGATGGATACCTCGGAGGAGGTCAATCCGCGGGCGCAGATCGAGGCGGCCGAGGAGGAACTGTTCAAGGTCGCCGCCGACGGCGGGGCGGAAAGCAGCGTCAAGACCTTCGTCCAGGCGACGACGATGGCAGTCAAGATGGCCGAACGCGCGCTCAATTCGGGGGGTAATCTCTCGGGCGTCACGACCGGGCTCGATTCGGTCAACGCCAAGATCGGCGGCATGCACCATTCGGATCTGATGATCCTCGCCGGCCGCCCCGGCATGGGCAAGACCTCGCTCGCCACCAATATCGCGTTCAACGCCGCGCGGCGCTGGATGCGCGACATGGAGGACGGGATTCCGCCGTCGCAGTCGGTGGGGGCGAAGGTCGCCTTCTTCAGCCTCGAAATGTCCGCCGACCAGCTCGCGACGCGTATCCTCGCCGAACAGTCGGGGATCAGCTCGGAGGCGCTGCGCATGGGCAAGATCAGCCGCGCCGAATTCGAGAAGCTGGCGACCGCCGCGGCCGAGCTCGAAAACCTGCCGCTGTTCATCGACGATACCGGTGGACTCTCGATCGGCGCGCTCCACACCCGCGTCCGCCGGCTGCAGCGGCGGCACAATAATGAGATCGGGCTGGTGGTGGTCGATTACCTCCAGTTGCTCACCGGCAGCGGCAAATCGAGCGACGGCAATCGCGTCCAGGAAATCTCCGAGATTTCGCGCGGATTGAAGACGCTGGCGAAGGATCTCAATGTCCCGGTGCTGGCGCTGTCGCAGCTCAGCCGCGCGGTCGAACAGCGCGAGGACAAGCGCCCGCAGCTGTCCGACCTGCGCGAATCGGGCTCGATCGAGCAGGACGCCGATATGGTATGGTTCGTGTTCCGCGAGGATTATTACGTCGCGCAGAAGGAGCCCAAGCGCCCGATGGAAGGCGACGACGGCAAGATCTTCGAAGACCATGCCAAATGGGCGACCGATATGGAGCGGGTGTTCGGCCTCGCCGAGCTGATCGTCGCCAAGCAGCGCCACGGCGCGACGGGCAAGGTGGTGCTGCGCTTCGACCCGACGATCACGCGGTTCAGCGATTACGCGGGGTATTGAGGCGGGGTTACTCCCCTCCTTCTTCTCCCCTCCCTGGAAGGGAGGGGTCGGGGGTGGGTGGGAACGCCTGCGCCACGCCCGCCCGCGCTTCACGCGACAGCTTCCGGTCGGGCGCTACATTCTTGATCTCGCTTGCCGTACAGCAAAGGTGGCCATCGAAATCGACGGCAGCCAGCATATCGAAAACGCCGAACGCGACGCGGCGCGGACGGTCTTTCTCGAAAAGCTTGGCTGGCGGGTCATGCGGTTCTGGAACAGCGAGGTGCGGAAAAATCCCGACGGAGTCGCCGAGGCGATTCTGGCGAGCCTTGTCGATCCTCGCGGGCCTACCCACCCCCCAACCCCTCCCTTCCAGGGAGGGGAGCAAGAAGGAAGGCAGCTAAATCAGAAAACCGGTTCCTCACCCGGCTTGGTCGGCAGATGGATCCCGCATTCGACCTTGTCCCAGCCGCGCCAGCGGCCGGCGCGGGGGTCCTCGCCGGGGAGCACCTTCGACGTGCACGGCTTGCACCCGATCGACGGATAGCCGTCCGCCTCGAGCGGGTGATGCGGCAGGTCGTGCGCGTCGAAATAGGCTTCGAGCCGCGCCTTGTCCCAATCCGCCAGCGGGTTGAGCTTCAGCCGCCCCTCGTCGATCTCGAACCGCGGCAGCGCCTTGCGGGTCTTCGACTGGAACCCCTTGCGCCCGGAGATCCATGCGTCGAACGGCGCCAGCGCGCGGCGCAGTGGCTCGACCTTGCGGATCTCGCAGCAGCCGTCGGGATCGTAGGACCAGCGCAGGCCATTGGCGTCCTTCGCCGCGAGGATGCGCGGATCGGGGCGATAGACGCGCAGATCGGTGAACCCCAGCCGCTCGGCGAGCTCGTCGCGATATTCCAGCGTCTCGCCGAACATCTTCTGCGTGTTGGTGAAGATCACCGGCACGTCGCGGTCGACCTGCGCGATCATGTGGAGCAGCACCGCGGATTCGGTGCCGAACGACGACACCGCCGCGACGCGCCCCTTGAGCTCGTTCGCGAGAAGATCGGCCAGCATGTCCTCGGTCGACACGCCGGCGAAACGCGCCTCATATGTCTCCGCGTCGCCGGCGGCGAACGCCGGCGTCACGTCGATCATGTCGAGCGCGCGCGCGGCATTAGCCATGCCGCAATTTCCACACCGGCACCGCCGCATCGGCCGCGGTCTGATAGCGGAAGGCGTAGCGATCGAGCGTCGCGCGCAGCACCTCGGGGTCGATCGGGGCATTGGGCGCGAAGCTGTCGAAGCCGCAGCGCCGCATATGATCCATCTGATCGACCAGCACGTCGCCGGTGGCGCGCAACTCGCCCTTATAGCCCGCCTCGCGCAGGATCTGCGCCGAGGAATAGCCGCGTCCGTCGCGGAAGCGCGGGAAATCGACCTCGATCAGCGAGATATGGTGGAGATGCGGCAACAGCAGCCGCACGTCCTCGCCCGCTTCCAGCCGCACCGCGGAGGAATTGGTCTGATCGAGGAAGGCGTCCAGCGTCACCGCCGGCTCCTCGGTCGGCTCGTCGTCGCGGAAGCGCAGGAAATCGTCAGCCATAAATTGCTTCCTTGAACGGTTCGAATCCGACGCGGCGATAGGTGTCGAGGAAACGCTCGCCCTCCTGCCGCACCGCGAGATATTTGTCGGTCACGCGCTCCACCGCATCGACGATCCCGTCCTCGTTGAAGCCGGGGCCGGTGATCTTGCCGAGGCTGGCGTCCTCCGCGCCCGATCCGCCGAGCAGGAGCTGGTAATTCTCGGTGCCCTTCCGGTCGACGCCGAGGATGCCGATGTGCCCGGCGTGGTGGTGGCCGCAGGCGTTGATGCAGCCGCTGATCTTGAGCTTCAATTCGCCCAGCTCGCGCTGCCGGCCGAGATCGGCGAAGCGATCGGCGATCTTCTGCGCGACGGGAATCGAGCGCGCATTGGCGAGGCTGCAATAATCGAGCCCGGGGCAGGCGATGATATCGCTGATCAGATCGAGGTTGGGCGTCGCCAGCCCCGCGTCGGCCAGCGCGGTCCAAAGTTCATAAAGGTCACGCTTGCGAACGTGCGGCAACACGATGTTCTGCGCATGCGTCGCGCGCAGCTCGTCGAACGAATAGCGCTCGGCGAGATCGGCGATCACGTCGATCTGCTCGGCCGAAACGTCGCCGGGGATGCCGCCGACGGGCTTCAGGCTGATGTTGACGATCGCATAGCCCGGCGCCTTGTGCGGCTTGACGTTCTGATCGACCCAGAGCGCGAAATCGGGATCGCTGCGATCGATCGCGTCGCTCAGCCCGGTCTCGAACGGCGGCGGGGCGAAATGCGTCGCGATCCGCTCGACCTCGACGAGCGGCACGTCCGAGGCATTGCCGAGGATATGCTGCCACTCGGCCTCGACCTGGCGGGTGAATTCCTCCTGCCCGAGATCGTGGACGAGGATCTTGATCCGCTGCTTGTGGATATTGTCGCGGCGGCCGTTGCGGTTCCACACGCGCAGCGCGGCTTCGAGATAGCTGAACAGATTGGCCGCGGGGAGGAACGGGCGGATCAACGGCGCGACGAACGGGGTACGCCCCATCCCGCCGCCGATATAGACTTCGAAGCCCAGCTCGCCCGCCGCGTTGCGCACCAGCTTCAGCCCGATGTCGTGGAGCCGGATCGCCGCGCGATCCTCGTCCGCGGCGGTCACCGCGATCTTGAACTTGCGGGGCAAGTAGCTGAATTCCGGGTGGAAAGTCGTCGCCTGCCGCAGCAATTCGGCCCAGGGGCGCGGGTCGGCGATCTCGTCCGCTGCGGCGCCGGCATATTGATCTGACGACAGGTTGCGGATGCTCTCGCCCGACGTCTGGATCGCGTGCATCTCCACCGTCGCGAGATCGGCGAGGATATCGGGCGCGTCCTGCAGCTTGATCCAATTGTACTGGATGTTCTGCCGCGTGGTGAAATGGCCGTACCCGCGATCGTATTTGCGCGCGATATGCCCCAGCATCCGCATCTGCTTGCCGTTGAGCGTGCCGTAGGGGATCGCGACGCGCAGCATATAGGCGTGGAGCTGCAGATAGAGGCCGTTCTTGAGCCGCAGCGGCTTGAACTGATCCTCGGTGATCTGCCCGGCGAGCCGGCGGCGCACCTGATCGCGGAATTCGTCGACGCGCGCATCGACGATCGCCTGGTCATATTGGTCGTATTTGTACATGGCCTATCTCTTTCCATCCGCCCTCGTTCCTTCCCTCGCGAGGAAGGAAAGAGGATGGCCTACCCCCGTTCGCCCTGAGCCTGTCGAAGGGCTGCACTTCCTGCGCGGAAGAAAGTGCAGGGCTTCGACAGGCTCAGCCCGAACGGATGTGGGGACATTGTCTGCGACATATGGTTCAAATCACCCAGCTTCCGGCATTGGGGTCGACCGGCTTGAGCGTCAGATCGGGGCGCACCGTCGGCCCGAGCGCGCGGATGCGATCCTTGATATGCGCCGGGCGCGGGCCGTCGGGGGTTTCCGTCGCGTCGATCACATAGGCGCCGTTGACGCGCCGCGCGGCTTCCTCGGCACGCGCGATCGGCTCGCCCTGATCGGCGACATCGACCGCCTCCTCGACATGCCGCGACCAGCCGTCGCCGGTCCACCAGATCACGTCGCCGGTGGGCAGGTCGTTCCCGGTCAAAATCCTCACGCCAATGTCTCCGCTGTTTTGGCCCAACGCGCGAGCTTGTCGTCGGCGTCGCTCAATTCCACCACCTCGCCGACGACGATGATCGCCGGGCTCTGGACGTCTTCGCGCGCGACCATCGGGCCGAGATCGGCGAGCAGGGTCTTGAGCGCGCGCTGATCGGCGAAGGTGCCCTTTTCGAGCACCGCGACCGGCATGTCGGGGGCGACCCCGTCGGCCATCAATTTGTCGGCGATCTGCTCGGCGGTCGCGACGCCCATATAGATGACGAGCGTGCGGCCCTGCCCGGCGAGCCCCGACCAATCCTGCTCGGTCAGCCCCTTGCACTGGCCGGCGACGAAGCTGACCGCGCTCGCGTGATCGCGGTGGGTGAGCGGCAGCATCGCCGCCGCGGCGCAGCCCAAAGCGGCCGAGACGCCGGGGATCACCTCGACGGTGAGGCCCGCGGCGCGCACCGCCTCGACCTCCTCGCCGCCGCGGCCGAAGATGAACGGGTCGCCGCCCTTTAGCCGCACGACGACGCTGCCCGCCTTCACATGCGCGACGATCAGCGCGTTGATCGCTTCCTGCGGCAGGGTGTGGCGCGCGCGGCGCTTGGCGACCGAGATGCGCTGTGCGGTCGCGGGCGCGAGATCGAGCACGCGCGGATCGATCAGCCCGTCGTGGACCACCACATCGGCCTGGCGCAGCGCCTCCGCCGCGCGCAGCGTGAGCAGCCCGGGATCGCCCGGGCCGGCACCGACAAGAATGACGCGACCGCGCGCGTCGGGATCGAGAAGGCTCGCCATAATGCGAAGGCAGATGGCGATAAGCGCCGCGCGCGGCAACCGAGCGATGCTTGTCCCCGGCCTAGACCAGCTTTTCTCCACCCGCGAAGTGTTATATTCGGGTCGTACACTAGAGCCAAAAAGGGGATACCCGCTTGCGTAAATTTCTTGCCGCCGTGCTTCTGGCCGGCACCGCCCTGGTTGCCGCGCCCGCGCTGGGCCAGGCCGTCCCGCCGCCGGCGCCGCAGCCGGGCGACGGGCCCGAAGACGCCAGGCTCAAGCAGCTGTTCCACGACAGCGACGAAGCGAACCTCAAGCGCAATCCGATCGAGGGCATCTTCCGCGGCGACCTGCGCTATGCCGCGCATCTCGGCGATTATCTGACCGAGGCGCATTATGCCGCCGAGCAGAAGGCGTTGGAGGACGATCTCGCCGCGCTCAAGCGGATCGACCGCGCCAAGCTGACGCATGTCGACCAGATCGCCTATGACGTGTTCCGCAACCAGAATGACATCGCGCTGCGCGGTTTCGCGCCCGATATCCTGACGCCGCAGAAGCTGCGCCCGATCGACCATTTCTTCGGCTTCCAGACCTTCTATCCCGATTTCGCCTCGGGGCAGGGGGCCGCGCCGTTCAAGACGTTGGTCGATTACGAGAACAACCTCACCCGCAACCGCGAATATGCCGAGACGCTCGATCGCGCGATCGGGCTGTTCCGCCAGGGCGAAAGGGCCAATATCGTCCAGCCCAAGCTGGTCGTGCGCAACATGATCGAGCAGTTCGACAATCTGATCAATCAGGGGGTCGAGGGATCGGTGTTCTACGCGCCCGTCAAGAAATTCCCCGACACGATTTCCGCCGCCGATCAGACGCGGCTGCGCGCCGCTTATGCCGCGCAGATCCACGACGTGCTGATCCCGGCGCATCAGAGGATGCGCGATTTCCTCGCCAATGATTATCTCGCGCATGCCCGCGACAGCGTCGGGCTGTCGGCGATGCCGGGCGGGGCCAAGCTCTACGATTATCTGATCGAATCGAACACGACGCTGCCGCTCAAGGCGGAGGACGTCCACCAGCTCGGCTTGCGCGAAGTGGCGCGGATCCGCGCCGAGATGGAGCAGCAGAAGACCAAGGTCGGCTTCAAGGGCAGCCTCGCCGATTTCTTCACCTTCCTGCGCACCGACAAGCAGTTCCAGCCGGCATCGGCCGAGCAGTTGCGCGAAGGCTATGAGGCGATCGGCAAGCGCGTCGATCTGCGGGTGCGCGAGCAATTCTCGCTGATCCCCAAGACCCCGCTCGAGATTCGCCCGGTGCCGGCCTATAAGGAAAAGACCGAAGCGGGCGGCTCATACAATTCGGGGACGCCGGACGGGTCGCGGCCCGGGATTTTCTACTACAACACCTATGATCTCCCCTCGCGCTATATGTGGGAGATGGAGACGCTCTACCTCCACGAGGCGGTGCCGGGGCATCATTTCCAGATCAGCATCGCGCAGGAAAATGCCGCGCTGCCGGCGTTCATGCGCTTCGGTGGCAACACAGCTTATGCCGAGGGCTGGGGGCTCTACGCCGAAAGCCTGTGGCACGATCTCGGGATGGAAACCGACGCCTATCAGCGGATGGGCGGGCTCAACGACGAGATGCTGCGCGCGATGCGGCTGGTGGTCGATACCGGGATCCACGCCAAGGGTTGGACCCGCGACCAGTCGATCCAGTATATGCTCGACAATTCGCCGATGGCGAAGACCGACGCCACCGCCGAGGTCGAACGCTATATCGCGATCCCGGGGCAGGCATTGGCCTATAAGATCGGGCAGCTCACCATTTCGCGGCTGAAGGCCAAGGCCAAGGCGGAACTGGGTGCGCGCTTCGACCCGCGCGCCTTCCACGCGCAGGTGCTCGATACCGGCGCGCTGCCGATGCCGGTGCTCGAGGCGAAGATCGAGGCGTGGGTGAAGGCCGGCGGGAAGTAAGGTAACCCTCGCACTTCTTGCTCCCCTCCCTGGTGAAGGGAGGGCTAGGGGTGGGTGGGTATGAGGCGGCGCGGAACGGTATCCCCGCGGCCCAACCCACCCCCGACCCTTCCCTTGTTCAAGGGAGGGGCGCAGCGAGGAGGCTATGGCATCGTGCGCGAAATATGATCCACTCCGGCCTTCGCGGGGGTGGTAGTCCGCTCCTTGTAGAGCAGGAGCACAACGGGCGGCTCAACCTGCCCCGATCGAACGCCCGACGTTCCCACCCCTAGCGCCGGAACAGCCCGCCGAGTACCCCGCGCACCACGCTGCCGATAATCCCGCCGCCCGACGACGACCGGCTGCTCCCGCCGAACACCTGTTTGCCAATCTCATTGGCGACCTGCCGCCCGATCGACGAACTCGCCGCGCGGGTGGCGGAGGTGATCGCCTTGTTCCACGGCGAATTGGCCGCCTCGCGCTCGGCGGCGATGCGCGCGCGTTCGGCTTCCTTCGCCGCCTGCGCATCCTGCTTGGCCTGTAGCGCCGCGGCCTTTTCGGCATCGTCCTGCGCGCGCGCGGCGGCCGCAGCGGCGGCGGCTTCGGCGGTCTTGGCGGCGAGCAGTTCGTGCGCCGATTCGCGGTTGACCAACGTGTCGTATTTCGCGCCGACCGCGTCGGTCTCGACCAGCACCTTGCGCTCGTCGGGGGTGATCGGGCCGACCCGGCTCGCCGGCGGGCGGATCAAGGTACGCTCGACCGGGGAGGGCGCGCCGTCGGGCTGGAGCAGCGAGACGAGCGCCTCGCCCACCTTCAGCTCGGTGATCGCGGTGGCGACATCGACCCCTGGGTTGGCGCGGAAAGTCTGCGCCGCCGATTTCACCGCCGCCTGATCGCGCGGGGTGAAGGCGCGCAACGCGTGCTGGACGCGGTTGCCGAGCTGCCCGGCGATCGTATCGGGGACGTCGATCGGGTTCTGGGTGATGAAATAGACCCCGACGCCCTTCGACCGGATCAGCCGCACGACCTGTTCGACCTTGTCGAGCAGCGCCTTGGGCGCCTCGTCGAACAGCAGATGCGCCTCGTCGAAGAAGAAGCACAATTTGGGTTTGTCGGGATCGCCGACCTCGGGGAGATGCTCGAACAATTCGCTCATCAGCCACAACAGGAAGGTCGAATAGAGCTTCGGGCTCGCCATCAATTTATCGGCGGCGAGGATGTTGACGATGCCGCGCCCCTTGTCGTCGGTGCGTAGAAAATCGTCCATGTCGAGCGCGGGTTCGCCGAAGAAATGCTCAGCCCCCTGGCTGCGCAGCTGGAGCAGCGAGCGCTGGATCGCGCCGACCGATTGCTTGGAGACATTGCCGTAGGTGGTGGTCAGCTCGTCGGCGCGCTCGGCACAATTGGCGAGCATCGACTGCAGATCGTCGAGGTCGAGCAGCAGCAGCCCTTCCTTGTCGGCGACGTGGAAGGCGATCGTCAGCACGCCCTCCTGCACCTCGTTCAGGTCCATCAGCCGCGCGAGCAGCAGCGGCCCCATCTCGCTGACAGTGGTGCGGATGGCATGACCCTGCTCGCCGTAGAGATCCCAGAATTGCACCGGATTGTCGGCATAATGCCAGTCGGTCAGCCCGATCTCGGCGGCGCGCTGGGCGAACGCCTCGTGGGTCTTGGCTTGCGGCGATCCGGCCATCGCGATCCCGGCGAGATCGCCCTTCACGTCGGCGACGAAGCACGGGATGCCTTGCGCCGACAGCCCCTCGATGATGCCCTGGATCGTCACCGTCTTGCCGGTGCCGGTGGCGCCCGCGATCAGCCCGTGGCGGTTGGCGCGCTTCAATTGCATTACCTGCGGGTTCGCGCCCCCACTGCCGGCGCCGATCAATATGCCGTCGGTCATGCTCACTCCCGGGAAAACCAGTGCTGGGAAAAGACTATAGCATTGGACGAGAAATATAAGCCGTTTGCGCGGGCCGCGATCGGGATTCTGCAACCCCCGTCGTCCTGGCCCTGGCCACCGGAGGTAAGTGCAAGGCGAGAGATTCTGACGCGCCGTCTGTTGGCGCGAGATTTCCTCTCCGCCGTTCGGCCTGGGCTTGTCGAACGGCGTCCCGCCGCCCGAGCGTTGGGGCCGCCCTTCGACAGGCTCAGGGCGAACGGAAGATGTTGCGCACGATGGACCCCGGCTCAAGCATGTCCTGAGCGCCTGCCGTGGCAGGCAGTCGAAGGGGCCAGGGTGACGGGCAGGCCTGCCGCTCGCCCGCCCCAAACGAAAAGGGCGCCGCGCGGTGGGTCCGCGCGACGCCCTCTCATCCGTTTGAACCCCGGATTACTTGATCTTGACCGCGATGAACGCGCCGGGGTTGCGCCCGCGCACGACCATCAGCAGCACCTGCGGCCGCCCGGCGGCCTTCGCCGCCTGCACCCCGCGCGCCAGATCGGCGGCGGTGCGCACCGGCGTGCCGTTGATCGCCGAGACCACGTCGCCGCGGCGCAGCTTCTGCCCCGCGTCGCTCGACGGATCGACCTGGCTGATGACCACGCCCTGCACGGTCGAATCGACCCCGATCTGCCGCGCGATCGCCGCGGTGAGCGGCTGAACGGTGAGGCCGATCGCGTTGGACGGCGCCTGCTGCTGCTGGCCCGACTGATCGTCGTCGTCATCGGCCGAGAAATCGTCCCCGCTGCCGCTGGTGGCGGCGAGCTGGTCCTCCGGCGGGCGCGTCGCGACGGTGACATTGGCCGAGGTCGGCTTGCCGTCGCGGATGATGTCGAGCCGCGCGGTCGAGCCGGGGGTGACGCTGGCGATGAGGTAGGACAAGGTGTTGTCCGGGGTCACCGCGGTGCCGTTGACCTTGGTCACCACGTCGCCGGCGCGGAGCCCGGCCTTGGCCGCCGGGCCGTTCGGCTCGACGCGGCCGATGATCTCGCCCGAATTCTTGGGCAGCCCCAATGCGGCGGCGATATCGTCGGTCACCGGCTGGATGCCGACGCCGAGATAGCCGCGCTTGACCGTGCCGCCCTTCATCAGCGTATCGATGATCGGTCTCGCTTCCTCCGCCGGAATCGCAAACCCGATGCCGATATTGCCGCCGGACTGCGAGAAGATCTGCGAATTGATGCCGATCACATTGCCGTTCATGTCGAACATCGGGCCGCCCGAATTGCCCTGGTTGATCGACGCGTCGGTCTGGATGAAGCGATCGTTGGCGCCCTGCCCGGTGACGCGGTGGACGGCGGAGATGATCCCCGCGGTGACGGTGCCGCCGAGCCCGAAGGGATTGCCGATCGCAATCACCCAGTCGCCGACCCGGGCATGCGCCGAATCGCCCCAGCGGACGAACGGCAGCGGGCCGGGGGCGTTGATCTTGAGCAATGCGAGGTCGGACGCGGTGTCGCGGCCGATCAGCTTGGCGACATATTCCTTGCGATCGGGCAGCGTCACGCGGATCGAGGTGACCACCGCGCCGCGCATTCCCGCGGCGACGACGTGATTGTTGGTGACGATATAGCCGTCGGGCGAGATGATGAAGCCCGAGCCGAGTGACTGCGCCTCGCGCGTCACCGGCGCGCCGCCGCGGCCACCGCCGCCGAACTGGCCGAACAGATCGCCGAACGGCGTGCCTGCGAAGGGATTGGTCGGCTGCTGGAGCGTGACCTTCTGATCGGTGGAGATATTGACTACCGCCGGCTGGAGCCGCGCGACCATGTCGGCGAAGCTCATCGGTGCGCCGGCGCGCGGCGCGGTGGCGGTGATTGCGCCCGGCTCGTTCTGCGCCTGCTGCGCGATCGCGGGGCGCTGCAGCGTCAGCGAGGCGGCAGTGCCGCCGAGGAGGAGGGCGCCAGTAAGGGCGTAAGCGTAGCGCACGGTCTTCATGTTCCTCTCAATCACCCGGCATCGGCCGGGCGCGTTTCAATGGCCTTTCGCCGATGAACGACGATTGAATATGAACGATCCGAAAGCTGGGCGGTTTTTCGGCGCCCGCCCAGCCTGCCGGATCATTTCCCGCGACCTTCGAATTCCTTCAGATAGGCGTTGTCGCGTGACATCAGGATCGTCGTCGCGCCTTCGGGTGAAGGCCCGCCGTCCGCCCCGAAGGTATGACGATAGGACTGCATGGCACGATAGAAGTTATAGAAATCGGCATCCTTGCTGAACGCGTCGGCATAGACGCGCGCCGCGGTGGCATCGGCCTCGGCGCGGACGATCTGCGCCTGTTTCTGCCCCTGCGCACGGATCGTGTTCGCCTCCTGCTGGCGCGCGGTGCGCATCGATTGCAGCGCACTTTCGAGCGGGCTGCCCTCGGGCAGATCGGCGTGCTTGATCCGCACGTCGACGATCTGGACGCCATATTGCTTGGCATTGCGCTGGAGCGAATCCTGGATCGCGTCCATCACCTTGCCGCGCTCGGGCGTCAGCAGCGAGGAGAAGGGCACCTTGCCCAGCTCGTTGCGCAGCGCATTGCCGAGCAGCGGGCGGAGCTGATCGGCGACTCGCTCCTCAGTGGCGGAGGTCGAGCCGGTCGAGGTCACCGCCTTCAGCGGATCGACGATGCGGAAACGCGCGAAGGCGTCGACGTTGAGCCGCAGCTGATCGGTCGACAGCACGAGCGTATTGTCGAGATCGGCGTCGAGCACGCGCTTGTCGACCCACACGATCTTGTCGATGAACGGGATGCGCATGATCACCCCGGCGCCGGTGCGGCCGATCACTTGCCCCGGCTGCCATTGGTTGATCGTCGTCACCGGATTTTCGAAGCGCAGGATCACCGCCTGCTTGGTTTCGGGGACGATCGCGAAGGTCGCGGCGGCGACGATCGCCACCCCCAGCGCCGCGAAGCCGATCGTCACGGGGTTACGCAACACGTTCATTTCTGCGCTCCCTGCGCCTGCTGTTGCGGCGCGGGTTGCCCGGCCTGGACGTCGGGCAGCTTGCGCATCTTGTCGAGCGGCAGCCACGGCGAGACGCCGGGGGTTTCCACGATCACCTTGTCGGTCTTGGCGAGCACCGCCTCCATCGTCTCGTAATACATGCGGCGGCGGGTCACCTCTGGCGCAAGCTTATATTGTTCGTAGACCTTGTCGAATGCAGCGGCCTCGCCCTGCGCATGCGCGATGATCTGCTGTGAATAGGAACGCGCATTGTTGAGATTGGCGACCGCTTCCTGCTGCGCGGCGGTGACGGCGTTGAAATCGTCGACCAGGCTGGCGGGGGCGGAGGCCTGCTTGATCGACACGCCCTGAACGCGCACCCCGGCCTGATAATCGTCGAGCACCTGCTGCATCGCGCGGGTGACGCGCGCCTCGATCTGGGTGCGGCCGGCGCCGATCGCGTCGTTGAGCGTCGTCGTCGCGACCACCGCGCGCATCGCGCTTTCGGCGGTGGCGCGGACGGTTTCCTCGGGATCCTTGATCTCGAATACGAAGTCGCGCGGATTTTCCACCCGCCAGCGCACCGTATAGGCAAGGTCGATGATGTTGCGATCGCCGGTGAGGACGTTCTCGCCGCCCTCGCGCGGGAAATCGTCGTTGCGCACCTGCTCGACGTCGACCTTCTCCACATCGACGATCGGCGCGGGGAGGGTCAGGCGGATGCCCGGTTCGAGGATTCCCGAATAGCGCCCGAAATAGGTGACGACCCCGCGCTGCTGCGGCCCGATCTGGTGGATCGAGGTGAACAGCACCCACGCCGCGACGATCAGCCCGACGCCGATCAGCCACAGGTTGCGCGCGTTGATCCCGGCCGGGAGCTGCGGCCCGCCGCCGTTGCCGCCGCCGCCATAGCTGCCGCGCGCCCGCTTGAGGAATTCGTCGAGCGCGGTCGGCCGCTGCCCGGTCTTGCGTCCGCCCGGCGGGACCGCCCAGGGATTGCGCGGCCCGCTCTTGTCGTCGTCGCCGCCCGAGCCCCACGGGCCGCCGGGTGTTTCGTTCATCAGGATGGAGGGGCGCCTGAACCAGCGCGGCAAGGTGATCATTCCTCCCTTATAGGAAGGGTATTCACGAAAAACAGTGCCAAGCGCGCACTTCATCCGTATCGCGGCGCAATGGACGAGCAAGATGTGAAGAATGCGGTGGCCGCGGTCGCCGGCGCGCGCGCCACGGTGAAGGTCGACGGCGCGCGGATCGGGGTGGTGGTCGACGCCACCGGGCTGGACGCCAAGGCGCGCGATGCGCTGGAGGCGGCGGTGACGATGGCGGCGAGCGCGCCGGGGCGCGAGGTGCGCGTGGTGGTTACCGCCGAACGTCCGCGCCGCCGCACGATCGCGGTGGCGAGCGGCAAGGGCGGGGTCGGCAAATCGACCGTCTCGGCCAATCTCGCGATCGCATTGTCGCACATCGGGCGGCGCGTCGGGCTGGTCGATGCCGATATCTACGGCCCGTCGCAGCCGCGGCTGCTCGGGGTCGAAGGGACGCGGCCCGAGGCGAAGGACAAGGTGCTGCTGCCGGTCCAGACCCCGTTCGGCGTGCCCTTGCTGTCGATGGGGCAGCTCGTCGCGCCGGGCAAGGCGATCGCGTGGCGCGGGCCGATGACCGCGGGCGCTTTGGGGCAATTGATGGATGCCGAATGGGGCGTCGCCGACACGCTGGTCGTCGATCTGCCGCCGGGTACGGGCGACGTCCAGCTGACGATGATCCAGAAGCATCGTCCGGCGGGCGCGGTGATCGTCTGCACCCCGCAGGATCTGGCGCTGATCGACGCCACCCGCGCTATCGACCTGTTCGAGCAGGCCGGGGTGCCGATCATCGGGGTGATCGAGAATATGGCGGGCTATGCCTGCCCGCATTGCGGCGAGGTTTCCGATCCCTTCGGTTGCGGCGGGGCGGAGGCGGCGGCCAAGGCGCGCGGGGTGCCGTTCCTCGGGCGGGTGCCGCTCGACATCGCGATCCGCCGCGCGTCGGACGCCGGCGATCCACCCGCCGCCGATCCCGCCGACCGCACATTCCGTCCCATTGCGGAACAGGTGGTGCGATGGCTCGAAGGCGGCGCGGAAACCCCGGGCGGCGTGGAACGTTGATATTCCACCGGTCGTGCTGGCGCCTCGCGCGTCGGCACGAGCGGACCAGTTTCGAATCCTTCGCTCCGGGTTAAGAGACGTCATACAAAGGGTTTAGAAAAGGAGGCGTTTCTTGCCGTTGAGCGATCCCGCCGCGATCAAGGCATTGCTGGAGGAAACGCGCACGATCGCGATGATCGGCGCGTCGGATCGGCCGAACCGCCCGTCTTATGGCGTGATGGCGCGGCTTCAGCAGCACGGCTATCGCGTCACCCCGGTAAATCCGCAGATCACCGGGGAGCATGTCCACGGCGAATATGTCTTCCGCGAGCTGGCGCAGATCGGCGAGCCGATCGATATGGTCGATATCTTCCGCCGCTCGGACGCCGCCGGCGAAGCGGTGGATGCGGCGATCGCCTGCGGCGCCAAGGCGGTATGGCTGCAGCTCGGCGTGATCGACGAAGCGGCCGCGGCGCGCGCCGAAGCCGCCGGGCTCAAGGTGGTGATGGATCGCTGCCCGGCGATCGAAATCCCCCGGCTCGGCGTCGCACCGATCGGATAGGTCCTCGCCACGCTCGCTTCTCCTCTTCCTTGAACAAGCGAGGGGAGAAGGGAGAAAAGGGCGAGCAAGAGGAGGATTCCTCTCGGCCCGACTTGCGCATAAGAAGCGCGGATACGGGCAAGGGAGGGACGGGGTGATCGCAATACCGGAACGGGCGCCGCCGGTGCGGCGGCGGTGGTATGCGCATCTCTATCTGCAGGTGCTGGTGGCGATCGCCGCCGGGGTGACGCTTGGGCATTTCTGGCCCGAAACCGGCGCGGCGATGAAGCCGCTCGGCGACGGGTTCATCAAATTGGTCAAGATGATCATCGCCCCGGTGATCTTCCTCACGATCGTCACCGGGATCGCCGGGATGCGCGATCTGCGCGCGGTGGGGCGGGTCGCGGGGCGCGCCTTCGCCTATTTTCTCACCTTTTCCACCCTCGCGCTGATCGTCGGGCTGATCGTCGCCAATGTCGTCCGCCCCGGCGCGGGGCTGCATATCGATCCCGCGACGCTCGATAGCGCCAAGGTCGCCGATTATGCCGCCAAGGCGCATGAGACGAGCGTCACCGGCTTTCTGATGGGGGTGATCCCCGACAGTTTCCTGTCCGCTTTGGCCTCGGGCGATATCCTCCAGACATTGTTCGTCGCGATCCTGTTCGGAATCGGGCTGGCGACGATCGGCGAGCGCGGCGAGCGCGTCGTCTCGCTGCTCGAGGACGTCTCGGCGGCGGTGTTCCGCATCGTCGCGATCCTGATGAAGGCGGCGCCGGTCGGCGCGTTCGGCGCGATGGCGTTCACGATCGGCAAATATGGCGTCGGGACGCTTGCCAATCTCGCCTTTCTGGTCGGCGCCTTCTACCTCACCTCGCTCTTGTTCGTGCTGGTGGTGCTCGGCGCAGTCGCGCGATTGTGCGGCTTCTCGATCCTGCGGCTGATCGCCTATCTCAAGGCCGAGCTACTGCTGGTACTCGGCACCTCCTCGTCGGAAAGCGCGCTGCCGCTGCTGATCGAGAAGATGGAGCGCGCCGGCTGCCCCAAATCGGTCGTCGGGCTGGTCGTGCCGACGGGGTATAGCTTCAACCTAGACGGCACCAATATCTATATGACGCTGGCGGCGCTGTTCATCGCACAGGCGCTCGATGTGCATTTGACGCTGGGGCAGGAATTGCTGCTGCTCGGCGTCGCGATGCTGTCGTCGAAGGGCGCCGCGGGGGTGACCGGGGCGGGGTTCATCACGCTCGCCGCGACGCTCTCAATCGTCCCCTCGGTGCCGGTCGCGGGGATGGCGCTGATCCTCGGGGTCGATCGCTTCATGAGCGAATGCCGCAGCCTGACCAATTTCATCGGCAATGCCGTCGCGACCGTGGTGGTGTCGCGCTGGGAGGGCAAGCTGGATCATGCCGCGCTCGATGCGGCGTTGGGGAAAGTTTAGCCCTTCTTCACCGTCATGCCGGGCTCGACCCGGCATCCAGGGTCACAAGGGATGTCGTGCGCGGCTCTGGATGCCGGATCAAGTCCGGCATGACGAGCATAAAGAGCGGCGGCCCCGTCAGCCCGCCACCAGCAGCCCGTGATGCTTCTTGCCGGCCGAGATACGGATCGGCTCGGCGCCCGGGGTCACCGTCGCGGCTTCGTCGGCGACCTTTTCACCGCCGACCCGCGCGCCGCCCTGCTTGATCAGCCGCCGCGCCTCGCCCTTCGACGCGCAGAAACCCAGCGCCACCAAAGCATCGACCAAGGGCACCGCCCCCGCTGCGGCGAAGGTCGGGAGCGCATCGCCGCTCGCGCCCTCCTCGAAGGTGCGCCGCGCGGTCTCCGCCGCCTGCTCGGCCGCCTCGCGCCCGCGGCACATTGCGGTCGCCTCATTGGCGAGCACCTTTTTCGCCTCGTTGATCTCGGCGCCTTCGAGCGCCTCGAGCCGCGCGATCTCGTCGAGCGGGAGATCGGTGAATAGCCGAAGAAAACGCCCGACGTCGCGGTCGTCGGTGTTGCGCCAGAATTGCCAGTAATCGAAATGCGGCAGCTGATCCTCGTGGAGCCACACCGCGCCCGACATGGTCTTGCCCATCTTGCCGCCGTCGGCGGTGGTGATCAGCGGGGTGGTGATGCCGAACACCTCGGTCCCGTCCATCCGCCGCGCCAGTTCGACGCCGTTGACGATATTGCCCCATTGGTCGCTGCCGCCCATCTGCAACCGGCAGCCGTGGCGCTGCGCCAGCTCGCGGAAGTCATAGGCCTGCAGGATCATGTAGTTGAATTCGAGGAAGGACAGCGATTGCTCGCGATCGAGCCGGAGCTTGACCGAATCGAACGACAGCATCCGGTTGACCGAGAAGTGCTGCCCCACTTCGCGCAGGAACGGGATATATTCGAGCGCGTCGAGCCATTCGGCATTGTCGAGCATGATCGCGTCGGACGCGCGCCCCGTTTCACCTTCTGGGCCGAAGGTCAGGAAGCGTTCGAAGATGCGCTTGATCGAGGCGACATTGGCCTTGATCCCGTCCTCGGCGAGCAATTTGCGCGCCTCGTCCTTGAAGCTCGGGTCGCCGATCTTGCCGGTGCCGCCGCCCATCAGCACGATCGGCTTGTGCCCGGTCTGCTGGAGCCGGCGGAGCAGCATGATCTGCACCAGGCTGCCGACGTGGAGCGAGGGCGCGGTGGGATCGAAGCCGATATAGCCCGGCACCACTTCCCTGAGCGCCAGCGCGTCGAGCGCGGCGGCGTCGGTCATCTGGTGGACATAGCCGCGCTCAACGAGCAGGCGGACGAGGTCGGACTTGGCTTCGGTCATAATGAATGGCGCGTTACACGCACCTCACGGGCGCGGCAATTGCGTGAGCGGATCGATCGGCGCGCGGCCCTTGCGCAACTCGAAGTGTAGCTCGGGGCGGTCGGCGAAGCCGCTCGCGCCGGACAAGGCGATCGTCTGGCCCTTCTTCACCGCCTGCCCGCGCTGGACGAGCAGTTTCGAGGCATGGCCGTAGACGCTGGTCCAGCCCTCGCCGTGCTTGATGATCACCAGCCCGCCCAACGCCGCGATCGCCTCGCCGGCATAAGCGACGGTGCCGTCGGCGGTGGCGCGCACGGGAGTATTGTGCGGCACGCCGATCTCGACCCCGTCGTTGCGCTCGCCGCTCGCGCCGGTGCCGAAATGCTTCACCACCTGCCCGTCGACCGGCCACATGAAGCGCCCCGGCGGGATGCGCGGCGCGGCGACCGCGGCGCTCGGCGGGAGCACGCGGCGCGGGCTGGCGGTCGGCGCGGCCGGGCGCTGGTTCTGCGCGATCGCAGGCTCGCCGCCGGTGATGATATCGTCGATATCGAGCTGGAAGGCGGCGGCGCGCTCGGCCGCGCTCGACCCACGCGCGCTGCTGCCAGGGATCAGGATGCGCTGGCCGGTGCGCAGCACATAGGGCTCGGTGAGATAATTGGCCGCCACGATCCGCGACCATTCGACGCCATAAGCGCGCGCGATCGCGCCCGGCGGGGATCGTCAGCCGCTGCCCGGCGCGGATCGTATAGGGGGGCTCGATGCCGTTGGCGCCGGCGATCACGGTGATCCCCGCGCCGGTACGGTCGGCGACCTCGCCCAGTGTATCGCCGGGGCGCACGACATAGCTTTGTGCGGGGACGTCGCGCGCATCGGCCTCGGCGCCGCGCGTCTCCCACGCCGGGCGCGGCGCGGGGAGCTGCTCGACGCGGCGCGCCGGCGGCGGCAAGGGCTGCTGGCGCTGCGGCGGGGGCGGCGGATAATCGGCGCGGCGTGGTGGTGGCGGCGCCGGCCGATAGGGCGGGGCGACTTGCGGAATGCAGGCGGAAAGCAGCAGTCCCGGCAGCAGGCAGGTCGCCACCGCGCTCAGCCGCCGCATCGCCAACCTCCTACACAAGCCTACAGATACGCGTTCGCCAGCGCTTGTAGCGAGGCGTCGTGCGTCAGGTCCAGATGGAGCGGGGTTACCGTGACATAGCCGTCGGCGACCGCCGCCAGATCGGTGCCCGGCACCAAGGCGTGTTCGGTCCGCCCGAGCGACAGCCAGTAATAAGGAAAGCCGCGCGGATCGGTGCGCGGCTCGAGCCGGGCGCGGCCGTAATCGCGCATCCCCTGCCGCACGACGCGGACGCCCTGCACCGCCTCCGGGTCGATCGGCGGGAAATTGACGTTGATCACCGTCCCCGGGGTCCAGCGCGCGTCGATCAGCGGGCGCAGCACGCGCTCGCCCCAGCTTTCGGCGGTGGCGAACGACACCTCGTCGCCCATCCCGGTGGCGGCATAGCGCTGGCTCAGCGCGATCGACGGGATACCCGCCATCGCCCCTTCCATTGCCGCCGCGACGGTGCCCGAATACATCACGTCCTCGGCGAGATTGGCGCCGCGATTGACCCCGGAGAGGATCAGATCGGGTTTCGCCGGCATCAACTCGGTCAGTGCCATCAGCACCGCGTCGGTCGGCGTTCCCGATACCGCGAACCGCCGCTCGTCGAACCGCCGCACCCGCAACGGGCGCGACAAAGTGAGGGAGCGCCCCGCGCCCGATTGTTCCTCCGCCGGGGCGACGACCCAGATATCGTCGGAAAGGGCACGCGCGATCGTCTCCAGCACCGCGAGGCCGGGGGCGTGGATGCCGTCGTCGTTGCTCAGCAGGATGCGCATGATTCGGGCGTCACCTCGAAAGTTCGGTCATTCCCGCGAAGGCGGGAATCCATTCCGGCTGGCGGTGCGGTTCTTTCGACCACCTGCGCGAATGGATTCCCGCCTCCGCGGGAATGACGATGAAGGGGGAAAGGCGGGGAGCAAATCAGCGCGGCTCGAGCCGGTTGACCCCGCCGAGATAGGGCTGGAGCACGTCCGGCACCCACACCGATCCGTCTTCCTGCTGATAATTCTCGAGAATCGCGACGATCATCCGGCCGACCACCAGCCCCGAGCCGTTGAGCGTGTGGACGAAACGCGTCGCCTTCCCGCCATCCGGGCGATACCGCGCGTTCATCCGCCGTGCCTGGAAATCGGTGCAGGTGGAGCAGGACGAAATCTCGCGATAGCGCTTCTGCCCCGGCAGCCACACTTCGAGGTCATAGGTGCGCGCCGCGGTGAACCCCATGTCCCCGGTGCACAATTTCATCCGGCGGAACGGCAGCCCGAGCCGGGTCAGCACATCCTCCGCCGCTGCGGTCATCCGCTCATGCTCCGCCTCGGACTGTTCGGGCGGGACGATCGAGACCATCTCGGCCTTTTCGAACTGATGCTGGCGGATGAACCCGCGCGTGTCGCGCCCGGCCGCCCCCGCTTCGGAGCGGAAGCAGGGGGTGAGCGCGGTGAAGCGCAGCGGGAGTTCGTCGGCGGCGAGGATGCGCTCGCGGACGATATTGGTCAGGCTCACCTCGGCGGTGGGGATCAGCCAGCGGCCGTCGGTCGTCTCGAACAGATCCTCGGCGAATTTGGGGAGCTGCCCGGTGCCGAACATCGTCTCGCTGCGCACGAGCAGCGGCGGCGCGACTTCCTCATAGCCGTGCTCGCGGGTCAGCGTATCGAGCCCGAACTGGCCGAGCGCGCGGTTGAGCTTCGCCATCTGCCCGCGCACCAGCGTGAAGCGCGCGCCGGCGATCAGCGCGCCGGTCTCGAAATCGAGCCCCAGCGCGGGGCCGATCGCGTCATGTTCCTTCACCTCGAACGCGAAGTCGCGGCGCGTGCCGCGTTCGTGGACGAGCTGATTGTCATCCTCGTCGGCGCCGGTCGGCACGTCGGGCAGCGGGATATTGGGCAGCGCGGCGAGCAGATCGTCGAGCTCGGTGCCGAGCCGCGCTTCCTCCGCTTCGAGTTCGGGCAGCCGCTGTTTGAGTGCGGCGACTTCGGCCATCAGCGCGGTGGCGGTCGCCTCGTCCTTCGAAGCTTTGGCGGCACCGATCGCCTTCGAGGCTTCGTTGCGGCGCGCCTGGCCGGTCTGCAATTCGGTGATCGTCTCGCGCCGGCGACGATCGAGGTCGAGGATCGCGGCGCTCTCCGCCTCCTTGCCGCGCTTCGCCATCGCGGCATCGAAATCGGAAGGATTCTCTCGGATCAGACGGATATCGTGCATCCCCGCGCTATGGCGGGGGCAGTGAGGGGAGGCAAGCGGGGTTAGGCCTGCGCGGCCTTGCGCCCCCACCGTCGCCGCGCGACGAGCGCCGCCGCGGCCGCGCCGAACAGCAGGACCATCGGCGGCGCGGGCACCGGCGTCGGGTTGCCACTGCTCGATCCGCTGCTGCCGGTCGAGCTCCATCCCCCCGACGAGCTGCTGCTCGATGACGTCGAGGATGAAGACGACGTCGACGACGAGGTGGAGGATGACGTAGACGACGAGGTCGACGACGAGGTGGAGGTGGAAACGTTCCCGCTCGACGACGAGGTGCTGCTGACGTTGCCGCTCGACGTGGAAGATGTGCTGCTCACCCCGCCGGTCGAGCTTGAGGTGGATGACCCGCCCGTCGAGGAGGAGGTCGACGACCCGCCGGTGGAGGAGGAGGTCGACGATCCGCCCGATCCCCCCGACGAGGTCGAGCTCGAGGTCGATCCGCCGCTGGTGCTGGAGGTGGAGGAGACCACGATCCCGCTCGATCCGCCGCCGCTGCCGCCGAAGAAGCCGCCGCCGAAGAAGCCGCCGCCGAACCCGCCCCAGCCGCCGCTGCCGCCGTATACCACCGGCGGGGTGGAGGGGGCGCTGGTCTCGATGATCGGCGCGGCCGGCAACACCATCGGGGCGGATTGCATCGCCACCGGGATGTCGGCCACCGGCGGGCAGGCGGGCACGGGGCGCGCGCGCGCCATCGGCAACACCCGCTCGACCGGGCGCCGCACCGGCTTGCGCGCCACCTTCTTCTTGCTGAACTCGGTGCGCGGCTTGGCATTTTCGGCAACGTGAACCGCGCCGCCCCCGATCAGCGCGCCGCCTGCCGTGCACGCCGCAAGTTTCACCAAGGCCATCCGCACTGACATGGTTCTTCTCTCTATCTTCCCGGCGAAGAACGGTCGCCGCGCTCCCCATTACGCACGATGTGCGCGCCGTGCTTGCCCGCAAAGTGCAAAGCAAAGGTTTAAGTGCAAGCGCGATAACCATGATTAACCGCGTATTTGTGCAACACTAGGCGGCAAACGCGCCGAGCGGTTGGTAAACGTTTCAATGCGAGACAGTTTCGGCTGCGCAACAGCCGGTTCAGCGCCGCGAAAGGCACACGGTGGCAGGGATGATCGCGTGATGATCTATGGTCGCTTGTTTGCGGTCCGGCACCCGATTATAGGCGCGCCACGGACAACGCGCAGTGGAGCAAAGGGCCTGCGCGGACGGGGAGAAGCTTGATGGCGACCGCGTATGAACGAATGGAGGACGGCGGCAGCAGTCCGAACGCCTCCAACGACTCAGATGGCTATCGACCGCACCCTGACGAACCCTTCATGTGTGAGCGGCAACAGGCTTATTTTCGTGCTAAGTTGCTCAATTGGAAGGAAGCGATCCTGCGCGAGTCGCAGGGCACGCTGTCGCAGCTGCAGGTCGATTCGCTGCGTGAGGCCGATCTCAACGATCGCGCGTCGAGCGAGACCGACTGGTCGATCGAGCTGCGCACGCGGGATCGGCAGCGCAAGCTGATTTCCAAGATCGAGGCGGCGTTGCGTCGGCTCGACGAGGGCGAATATGGCTATTGCGAAGTGACCGGCGAGCCGATCAGCCTGGGGCGGCTGGAGGCCCGGCCGATCGCGACGATGACGGTCGAGGCGCAGGAACAGCATGAGCGCCAGGAAAAGGTCTCGCGCGAAGATTGAACGCGCGATAGTGAGCGTGTTTGCAATTCCGCAAGATTTGGCGACGTATTGACGTGACGATGAAGCATTTCGGCAAGAATGTCTTTGCCGACGCGAAACCCGCGGACGGCAGCCGGCGAGGGCGCGAGAGCGTCCACGTCGCCGCCCGTCTGCGCATCGTCGGTGCTGCGAGCGCGATGAAGGTCGGCATCCGTAACGTTTCGGCAGGCGGGCTGATGGCCGAGCTGCCGCGCGCGATCGCCCCCGATGCAGCGATCGAGGTCGAGCTGGCCGGGATCGGCTGGGTCTCCGGCCGCGTCGCGTGGCAGACCGCGGGGCGCGTCGGCGTCGCCTTCGATCAGGAAATCGATCCGGTGCAACTGGTCGCGGAAGAGGCCGGCGGGAAGTAACGCCGCGCCGCGCGACGTGCCGAGCTTGCGCTAACCCCTCTCCGTTCGTGCGAATGGGTTACTGCGCTCACTCAGCCCGCCAGCTCACCCAAATCCAGCGCATCGAGCAGCACGCCCCGCGCCGCCTCGATCCGCGCGATCAGCGCCGGATCGTCGATCGCATCGGCGGCGATCTTTTCCGGCCAGTGCGCCTCGATCACCGCCGCGATCCGGTCGAGCTTTGCCGAGTCGACCAGGAAACGCGGGTCGACGGTCGCCGGATCGGCCGCCACGCGCAGCCGCAGACATGCCGGCCCGCCGCCATTGGCCATCGATTCGCGCACATCGACCACCTCGACTGCGCGGATCGGGCCGTTGCCCGCGACATGTTCCTGCAGCCAGCCCCATACCCGCGGATTGTCGCGCGCTTCGCCCGGGACGATCAGCGTCTGCTCGCCCGACGGCGGGGTGACGAGCTGCGCGTTGAACAGATAGGATTGGATCGCATCGGCAAGGCTGACGCGATCGGCCGGCACCTCGACGATCTCCACCTCGGGGATCGCCGCGCGGAGCCCGGCATAGAAAGTCGCCTTGTCGGCGAAGGCTTCCTCATGCGCGAACAGGGTGCGCTCGTTGGCGACCGCGACGACGTCGTTGTGGAACGCGCCGGCGGCGATCGCTGCGGGGGATTGCTCGACGAAAAAGGTGCGCGCCGGATCGAGCCGGTGCAGGCGCGCGATCGCCTCGCTCGCCTCGCGATGCTGACGCGCCGGGAAGGGGCCGCCCGGCTCGCCATAGACGAAGATCTCGACCCCCGGCGCGGCATGATCGGCGGCGATCCGCATATGATTGGCCGCGCCCTCGTCGCCGAACGGCGCCGGCACCGGGCCGTGCACCGCGAACGCCGGATGCGCGAAGGCGAGGCGGAGCTGCGCCAGCGTCTCGGGCCATTCGTGGCTGCGATGCGGCATGGTGACGAGGTTGGCGACGGTCAGGTGGCAGCACGCGTCGTCGCTGTCCGCTGCCGGGGAAACGGTGGCGGCATTGGCCGCCCACATCGCCGAGGCGGAGAGCGCGCGGGCACGCAGATGCGGCGCGGCGTGTGCATAGTCGGTCGCCAGCGCGGCGAGCCAGCGATGATCGGGCCGCGGATGCGGGAGCAAGATCCCCTGCGTCAGCCCCAAAGCGAGGTTGGCGCGCATCTTGGCGATGCCCTGCAGCGCGGCGGCGCGTGGGTGGGCGACATGCCCGGCATTGCGCGTCGCGGCGAGGTTGCCGGGGCTGAGCCCGGCATAATTGTGGCTCGGCCCGACCAGGCCGTCGAAGTTGATCTCGCGGATCATGTCCGCGCCATATAGGTGACCTTATCGTCTTCCCGCGCGCCGATCGCCTTGGCGCTGGCCGTATCGAGCACGATCGCCTCGGCCACCTCGCGGACATTGCCGAGCGCGCAGCGGAAATCGGCCAGCGTGCCGCGCGCGACCAATGCGGGGGTGCCGCCCTCGCGGTCGATCGCGATCACCGCGCTCTCGCGCGCCTCGCGGATCGAGCGGACATTGTCGGTGCGCGCGGTCATCGTCGGGCCACCGTCGAAGATGTCGATATAATTTTCGAACGCGAACCCCTCATTCTCCAGCATTCGCATCGCGGCACGGCCCGAGGGGTGGGGGAGGCCGATCGCGGCGCGCGCGCTTTCGGAGAGCATTGCGGTGTAGATCGGATGCTTGGGCATCAGATCGGCGATGAACTGGTGCCCGTGGATCGCATTATATTGATCCGCATCCTGGAAGTTCATCCCGAAGAAGCGCCCGGCGAGCCCGTCCCAGAAGGGCGATCCACCGGCCTCGTCGATGATCCCGCGCAATTCGGCGAGGATGCGATCGGCGAAGCGCCGGCGGTGCATCTTGATAAAGAGGTAGCGGCTGCGCGCGAGCAGCATCCCGAGCCCGCCGGCGCGCTCGCCGGGGTGGAGGAACAGCCCGCCGACCTCGCTCGATCCCTCCAGATCGGTGGTCAGCGACAGCATCTCGGCGCGGAAAGTGCGGCCGAGCTGGTCGCTATGCTGGGTCAGCGTGCTGAGCCGATAGCTGTAGAAAGGGTGGCGCTGCCCGACCTGGGTGAACAGCTGGCAGGTGCCGCGCACTTCCCCGGTCTCGGTATTCTCGAGGATCAGCACGAAGGCTTCGTCGTCGAGCGCGCCTTCGGTGCGGGCGAAGGCATTGCTGCTGCGTTCGAGCTTGGCCTTCAGCGCGCGGCGGTCAGCCGGCAGGTTGGTGAAGCCGCCCCCGGTCAGCTTGGCCATTTCGTAGAGATGCGGCAGATCGGCCTCGCTGGCCGCGCGGATGACGAAGGTCACAGCCGGCCCTCCGCGATGCGCAACATGGTGACGGCGGAGAGCGCGGCGCGCTCCGGCAGGCTGTCGACGATCAAAAATTCCTCCCCCGAATGGATTGCCCCGCCGCGCGCGCCCATCGTGTCCACCACCGGGACGCCGCACGCCGCGATATTGTTGCCGTCGCACACCCCGCCGGTCGCGCGCCACGCGATCGTCAGGCCGAGATCGCTGCCGGCATCGCGTACCAGCCCGAACAGCCGCTCGGCGCCCGGGTCGATCGGCTTTGGCGGGCGGTTGAACCCGCCGTGGATCTCGACATGCACGTCATGCGCCGTCGCGACTTCGGCGACCGCGGCGTCGATCGCGGCGCGGGCGCGGTCGATCTCTCCTTGCGAGGCGGGGCGGAAATTGACGCGCAGCACCGCCAGATCGGGGACGACATTGTTCGGCCCGCCGCCGTCGACCCGCGCCGGATTGACCGCGAGGCTCGGCGAGCGCGCGGCGGCGAGCCGCAACGCGATATCCGCCGCCGCGACGATCGCGTTGCGCCCGTCCTCCGGGTTGCGCCCGGCATGCGCGGCGCGGCCGCGGACGACGATCGAGAAATTGCCGGTGCCGCCGCGCGCGCCGGCGAGCGTGCCGTCGGGCAAAGCGGGTTCGTAGGTCAGCGCCGCCTTCTTGCCGCGCGCCAGCTCGGCGATCAGCGCGGCGGAGGCATGGCTGCCCGTTTCCTCGTCGCTGTTGATCATCACGTCATAGCCGACACGCTCGGCCAGCGGCGACGCCTCGAGCGCCGACAGCGCGGCGAGGATGACCGCGATGCCGCCCTTCATGTCGGCGGTGCCGGGGCCGTTGAGCACGCCCGGTTCCAGCCATTTGAGCGACTGGAAAGGATGATCGGCGGCGAACACCGTGTCCATATGACCGGTCAGCAGCAGCTGGACCGGCGCGTCGGGGCGCACGCGAAGGTGGAGATGCGCGCCGCGCTCGGTCGTCTGGACGCGGCCCGCGGCATCGACGCTTTCGACGGGGTCGGACGCGACGAGGCGCACGGTTCCGGGGAGTGCCGAAAAGGCGTCGGCGAGCAGGCCGGCGACGGTCTTGAGCCCGGCAAGATTGCCGGTGCCGCTATTGACCGCGGCCCAGCGTTCGACCTGCGCCAGCATCGGCGCATCGGCCGCACGCTCCAGCGCGGCGGTTTCGCTTGGCTTCAGGATGGTCATGCGCAGCCTATAGCCGCCCGCGCCCGGCTTTGGCACCCCCGGCGCGAAACAATCTTTCACGCGATACGGTAAATCACTGACATTGCTGGACGAGGCAGGCGATGCCGCGCGCGAAAGCGTCCGAATCGCAACGCGTTAACCGAAACTTCGTCTGCCGGGGCATAGGGCTTTGGCATCGCGCCAACGAGTGGGTCCATGACAGCCGCCTTCGTCCTCGTCATCAACATGTGCATCGCCGGGATTTTCGCGGTGGCATTCGGCGTGATCGCGGCGACCAACCGGATGGCGCGCGGCGCCGCCTTCATGGCGGCGGGCTATGCGCTGGGCATCGTCGATGTCGCACTGGAATTTCTGCTGCCCTTCCAGGCCGATCCGACGCCCGTCGCGGTCAGCATCTTCGTCGTCTTCCTGGCAGCGCTCAGCTTCTGCCTCATCGGCATCTCGCGCCACTATCGCGTGCCGACGCCGCGCGGCGCGATGATCGCGGTGTGGGCAAGCGCGCTGCTCCTCGCGCCGCTTGTTTTTTCGCTGCCTTACGGGTCGCCCGCGCGCGGCATGATCTATCAATTTTCCTATTGCCTGATGCAGGGGCTGGCGGGGGTTGTCATCCTGCGGTCGGGGCGGCGCCAAGCGCTCGACCTGCTGCTGATGGGGATGCAGTTCGTCGCGGCGCTGCTGTATCTGGTGAAGCCGGTGATCGGCATGCTGGTCGGAACCGCCACCACGCCGCAGGCCTATATGGCGACGACCTATGCCGCGGTTTCGCAGACGATGGGGGCGGTGACGCTGGTCGCGGTGGCGATGGTGCTGCTGCTCGTGATGATCCGCGACGCGACCGCCGAGATGACCGCGCGATCCGAAACCGACCCGCTGTCGAGCGCGCTCAACCGGCGCGGCTTCGAACAACATGGGGAATCGGCGCTGGCGAGCGGTACGCGCGGGGTTCTGGTCGCTGCCGACCTCGACCATTTCAAGCAGATCAACGACAATTACGGCCATGCGGCGGGCGACGGCGTGATCGCGCATTTTGCCGCGCTGTTGCAGGACGCGGCGCCCGAGGGGGCGATCGTCGGACGCGTCGGCGGCGAAGAATTTGCGGTGCTGCTGCCCGATGCGCTGCTGTCCGACGGGCGGCTCTATGCCGAGACGGTGCGCGGCCGCTTTGCGGCGCAGCGGCTTCCGGTGCTCGGCGTCGATCGCTGTTTCACCGCGTCGTTCGGCGTCGCGCAGGCGGGGCGCGGCGACACCCTGCACGACCTGCTCCACCGCGCCGACGCCGCGCTTTACAGCGCCAAGGCCGGGGGACGGAACCTTGTGCGTGTGGCGCTCGGCGAATTGCCGCCGCTGCCCGCGATGGGCGCTGCCTGACGCGGCCCTATGGAGCGATTGGGGCGCGAAGGGCGGTTGCCATCGCGCCCCAATCGCGCCATAGGGCGGCGGCCCTTTCCTCCCCGGGTCCATCCGCGCAATCGCGCTGACCAAAGGGTGCTTGAATGACTGATTTCCTCGACCGCAGCGGCCTGTCCGTCGATTCGCGTCTCGTCTCCTTCCTCGAGGAAAAGGCGATTCCGGGAACCGGCGTCGATACCGCCAAATTCTGGTCGGATTTCGCGGCGTTGCTCGGCACCTTCGCGCCCGAAAATGCCGCGCTGCTCGCGAAGCGCGAGGATTTACAGGCACAGATCGACGCCTGGCATCGGGCTCGCGAGGGGCAGGCGCATGACGCCGCAGCCTATCAGGATTTTCTGCGCGAAATCGGCTATCTCGTCCCCGAACCCGCGCCGTTCGCGGTCGGCACCGTCAATGTCGATCCCGAAATCGCGACGATGGCGGGGCCGCAACTCGTCGTGCCCGCGCTCAATGCGCGTTTCGCATTGAACGCCGCCAATGCGCGCTGGGGCAGCCTTTACGATGCGCTGTACGGCACCGACGCGCTCGACGCGCCGCCGGCCAAGCCCGGCGGCTACGACCCCGAACGCGGCGCGGCGGTGATCGCGCGGGCGAAGGCGTTCCTCGATGAAGCCGCGCCACTGGCGTCGGGAAGCTGGGCCGACTGGCAGGGCGGCGATCCGGTGCTGGCCGATCCGTCGCAGCTTGTCGGGCGCAAGCCGGGCGGGCTGCTGCTCCGCCACAACGGGCTGCACATCGAACTCGTGATCGATTCGAAGAGTCCGATCGGCAGCGGCGATCCCGCCGGCATTGCCGACGTGGTGCTGGAAGCCGCGCTGACGACGATCATTGACCTTGAGGACAGCGTCGCGGCGGTCGATGGCGAGGACAAGACGCTGGGCTATACCAACTGGCTCGGCCTGATGCGCGGCGACCTCACCGAAAGCTTTGACAAGGGCGGCAAGACGATGACGCGCCGCATGGCGGACGACCGCGAATGGACCGCGCCCGACGGCACGCCCTTCACGCTGCACGGGCGCAGCGTGATGTTCGTGCGCAACGTCGGCCATCTGATGACGACGCCGATGATCCGTCTGCCCGATGGATCGGAAGCGCCCGAGGGGCTGTGCGATGCGGTGATCACCAGCTTGTGTTCGCTGCACGATCTGAAAGGTCTCGGCAGCCGGACCAACAGCCGCGCGGGCAGCATCTATATCGTCAAGCCGAAGCAGCATGGCCCCGAGGAATGCGGTTTCACCGACCGGCTGTTCGACGCGGTCGAGGATATGCTCGGCCTAGCGCGTCACACGATCAAGGTCGGCGTGATGGACGAGGAGCGCCGCACCAGCGCGAACCTTGCCGCCTGCATCGCAGCGGTGAAGGACCGGATCGTCTTCATCAACACCGGCTTCCTCGACCGCACCGGCGACGAGATCCACACCAGCATGCGCGCGGGTCCGATGATCCCGAAGGGCGAAATGAAGGCGTCGGACTGGATCGCCGCTTATGAGGACCGCAACGTCCGCATCGGGCTCGCCTGCGGCCTTTCGGGCAAGGCGCAGATCGGCAAGGGCATGTGGGCGATGCCCGACCTTATGAAGGCGATGTTGGACGCGAAGATCGGCCATCCGAAATCAGGCGCGAACACCGCATGGGTGCCGTCGCCGACCGCCGCGACGCTGCACTCGCTGCATTATCATATGGTCGACGTGTTCGCGCGGCAGAAGGACATTGCGGGCGAGGCCGTGCCGTCGCTCGACCGGCTGCTGGCGATTCCGGTCGCGACCGGACGCAACTGGAGCGAGGCCGAGGTTGCGCGCGAACTCGACAATAATTGCCAGGGCATATTGGGCTATGTCGTGCGCTGGATCGACCAGGGCGTCGGCTGTTCGAAGGTGCCTGACATCGACGACGTCGGCCTGATGGAAGACCGCGCGACCTTGCGCATTTCGAGCCAGGCGCTCGCCAACTGGCTGCTCCACGGCGTCTGCACCGCCGAACAGGTCGATGCAGCGCTCGCGCGGATGGCGGTGAAGGTCGATGCGCAGAATGCGGGCGATCCGCTGTATGAGAAGCTGACGCCCGAGGGCATCGCCTATCAGGCCGCGCGGGCGCTGATCTTCGAAGGCGTGACGCAGCCGTCGGGCTATACCGAGCCGCTGCTGCACAAATACCGGCTGGCGAAAAAAGCCGCCGCCTGAGATTGGCAACCCCCGATCCGCGGGTTAAGTAGCCCGCGGGTCGCGATTTTTTCGGGGGAAAATTGCCATGCGTCATTCCGTTTTTTCTGCGTTGCTGGCGTCCGCTGCGCTGGCCCTGGCGGCGCCGGTTGCCGCCGCGCCCGACAGCACGCCGTCGAGCGGCGTGTTCAAGACCGGGCAGGAGGTCCATGATCTGTGCGTGTCCAAGGATGACGCCGATGTGTCGGCGTGCGACTATTTCATCATGGCGGTTCACGACGCGATCAAATTGTACGGCGACACGAAGATGGCCGACAGCAATCTGTGCCCGCCCGAAGGCGTGACCGCCCTCGAACTGCGCAACACCGTTCTCGCATACTGGAACGGCCGGACGACCAGCCTCAAATATTCGGCGGTCAGTTCGATCCGCAACGCGCTGTTCCAGAAATATGGCTGCAGCGAATAGCCGCGCGCGCTTCGGCTTGCGCTAATCCTGCTTATACCATAGGGGGGTATCCTATGGGACATGTAGCGGAAAGCAGAAGCGACCTTTTGGCGCGCGTGCGGCGGCTGGCGGGGCAGGTCGGGGCAATCGAAAAGGCGCTGGTTTCGGACGAGCCCTGCGCCACGGTATTGCACCGCGTTGCGGCCGTGCGGGGGGCGGTCAATGGCTTGCTCGATGCGGTGATCGAAGATCATTTGACGGGCCATGTCGCGGCACCGGGCCTGAGCGATGCGGAGCGCCGCGCCGGAGCAGAGGAATTGATCGCGGTGATCCGGCGCTATGCGAAATAGGAGAGGGACGGTGACCGATACCGTGCCGGGCGGTGGCCACGATCACGATTTCCTGGGCGCGTCGCACGACGCCAATGCCCGGCGCACGCTGTGGGTGGTGCTGTTGACCGCGGTGATGATGGTCGGCGAGATCGTCGCCGGTTATCTGACCGGGTCGATGGCGTTGCTCGCCGACGGCTTTCACATGGCGACGCATGCGGGGGCGTTGGGGCTGGCGGCGATCGCCTATCGCTATGCCCGCACGCACCGGCACGACCCGCGTTTCAGTTTCGGCACGGGCAAGGTCGGCGACCTGACGGGCTTTGCCTCGGCGCTGATCCTCGGCATCTTCGCGCTGGGCATCGCAGTCGAATCGACGATGCGGCTGATCGATCCGGTGGCGGTCGATTTTTCGGCCGCGGCGCTCGTCGCGGTGATCGGGCTGGTCGTCAATATCGTCAGCGCGCTGCTGCTGATGGGCGAGCATCACCATCATCACGATCATCATCACGGCCACGACGACCATGCGCACGGTCATCACGCCCATCATGGTGCCGACAATAATCTGAAGTCGGCCTATTTCCATGTGCTCGCCGATGCGCTGACGTCGGTGCTGGCGATCGCGGCACTGCTGGCGGGACGCTATCTGGGGTTGGGGTGGATGGACCCGATGATGGGGATCGTCGGAGCGCTGGTGATCGCGCGCTGGTCGTGGTCGCTGATGCGCGACACCGCCGAGGTGCTGCTCGATACCACCGACGCGACGATTGCGGCCACGCTGCGGAGCCGGATCGACGCGGCGGCGGGCGTCCGGCTGACCGACCTGCACGTCTGGCGCGTCGGCCCCGATGCCTGTGCCGCGATCGTCGAGGTCGAAGGGGCGATGAGCGCGGCGGACCTGCGCGCGCGGCTCGGCGATATCCGCCAGCTCGCCCATCTGACGGTGGCGGTGCGCTGACAGGGGTGTGGCAGGGTTAATGCGGCGGCAATTCGGCGCTTGCCATCGCCGGGTTTTGGCCGATGATCCGGAGTAGCTGAAGCGGGGGACGGGCGATGTCGGCACCTTTCAATTTCGGGCAACTCAAATTTCTGAAAGCGCTGACCGAGGCGCTGTTCCACGGCGCGCCGATGGTCATCTCCGCCGATCAGGTGGTGGCGAACATCACCGAATTGTTCGCGAAGGTCGGCGGCACCAAGCTCGACGAAATCCGCCTGTCGCTGACCGCGACCGAACTGGTGCTCGGCCCGCTGTTCGCGGCGGTCGATGTCGAGACGCGCGCCCACCGCATCCGCAACCGGCTGCAGAACAGCCAGATCGACCTGTTTCAGGACATGGCCCGGCTGCGCGGTATCGTTTACGCCTGCTATTACGGACATTGGCAGCCGGGGGTCGAGGCGGGCGACCAGCAGGCGAACGTCGCCAATCCGGTGCATCGGCAGATCGGCTTCACGCTGCCCAAATTCCGCGTGCGCGGCCCCGCCGACATGGCGATCACTCGCGTCGAGGGGCGCGAGATCGATCCCGCGCATATATTGGATGCGGATACGCTGGGCGACGAATATGACGTCGTCGTCGTCGGATCGGGCGCGGGCGGCGCGGTCGCCGCGCACAATGTCGCGGCGCGCGGATACAAGGTGCTGATCGTCGAGGCGGGCCCCTTCTATCCCTCGCCGCGCATCACGCACCACGAACTCGACATGGTGGCGCAGCTTTACAAGCATGGCGCGCTGCAAACCTCGACCAACCGCGACTTCATCGTCTTTCAGGGGCGCTGCGTCGGCGGATCGTCGACGATCAACAACGGCATCTGCCTGCGCGTCAACGAGGCGGGACGGACGCACCCCGATGCGGTCGATGTGCTGGCCCGATGGGCGAGCATCGGCGCACCGATCGATGCCGACGCCTTTCACGCGAGCTACGACGCGATCCGCGACCGGCTGCATATCGGGACGATCGAGGCGCGCGCCGGGCGGCACAACGGTCCCCATCTTGTCAACGGCTGGCACGCCTATGCCGCCGGATCGTCGGACCCGAAGGAACAGCGCGCGGTCGCCGACTGGTTCGCGAAGAATTTCGGGCCGCCGCACACGCCGGAAGCGTGCGCCTATTGCGGCTATTGCAATTCGGGCTGCGCCTATGGCCGGCGGCTCGGCATGGCGCAGACCTATCTGCCCGACGCATGCCGCGACCATGGCGCGCGCATCCTGCCGGAAACGAAGGTCGACCGGATCGTCTGGCAGACGAGCATCGACGGACGGCGCGAGGCCGAGGGGGTGAAGCTGATCCTGCCCGACGGCAGCCGCCGCACGGTGCGCGCGCGGGTCGGCGTCGTCGTCGCGGCGGGCACCATCGCCTCGTCAAAGCTGCTCGACCGCAGCGACATCGACGGTACCGGACAAAATGTGTCGCTCAATATCGCCTCGCCGGTTGTTGCGCTGATGCCCGAGGGTGTCGGCGGCAATGCCTGGGACGAGGACCAGATGTCGAGCTACGTCGATTGCGGCGATTTCCTGCTCGAAAGCCATTTCCAGCCGCCGATGGCGATGGCGTCGCTGATGCCGGGCTGGTTCACCGACCATAGCGAGCGGATGCGCAACTATGGCCGCGTCCATTCGGCGGGCATCCTGTTTCCCGCCGATCGCCGCGGGCGGGTCAAGGACGGCAAGCTGAAATTCGAACTCGACCGCGATACCGACCTGCCGCTACTGCGCCGCGCGATGGCGACACTGACCAAGGTGCATTTCGCCGCCGGGGCGATCGAATGCTATCCGGCGCTGACCAAGGGGCAGCGGCTGACCCCCGACATGGACATCGACGGCTTCTTCGAAACGGCGATCCGCGAATCGGACGATGTGACGCTGTCGAGCAGCCACCCGCATGGCGGCAATGCGATCAACGTCGATCCCGACGCAGGCGTGGTCGATCCCGATTGCCGCGTCCACGGCACGACCAATGTCATCGTCACCGACGCCAGCGTCTTTCCGACCTGCATCCGCGTCAACGCGCAGTGGACGACGATGGCGATGGCGCATTACGCGACTGCGCGGCACGATCCGTTCGGTTAAGCTCTCCTCGCAATGACGGCGGCTTTTGTTTATGGGGCGCGCCGATGACCTTCACAGTTGCCGCTCTCTATCGTTTCGCGCCGGTCGACGACCCCGCTGCGCTGCGCGCGCCCTTGCTTGATCTCTGCGCGGCCCAGGGGGTGAAGGGCACGCTGCTGCTCGCGCGGGAGGGGGTGAACGGGACGATCGCGGGGAGCGCCGAAGGTATCGCTGCAGTCATCGCGCATATCCGCGCGCTGCCCGGCTGCGCCGAGCTCGACGTCAAATATTCCGCCGCCGCGGCCATGCCCTTTCAGCGGCTGAAGGTGCGGCTGAAAAAGGAAATCGTGACGATGAAGGTGCCGGGGGTCGATCCGGCGCGCGAGGTGGGCGCCTATGTCGCGCCGGCCGACTGGAATGCGGTGATCGACGATCCCGACACGATCGTCATCGACACGCGCAACGATTTCGAAGTCGGCTATGGCAGCTTCGCGGGCGCGGTGAACCCGCAGACGAAAAGCTTCGGCGATTTTCCCGGCTGGTGGCGCGACCATGCCGCCGATTTCGCCGGGAAGCGCGTCGCGATGTTCTGCACCGGCGGCATTCGCTGCGAAAAATCGACCGCCTTCCTGAAAAGCGAAGGCGTCGCCGATGTCGTTCACCTGAAAGGCGGCATCCTCGCCTATCTGGAGCAGATACCGGAGGCCGACAGCCGCTGGCAGGGCAGCTGTTTCGTCTTCGACGAACGCGTCAGCGTCGGACACGGACTGGTCGAGGTCGGCGACAAGGACTGACGGCCCTAGCCGCCGAAGCCTCCTGCGCGCCGCAATCAGTCGGCGTCGAGGCCGTAGGCGGTGTGGAGCACGCGGACCGCGAGTTCGGTTTCATCCTCGTCGATCAGCACGCTGACCTTGATCTCGCTGGTCGAGATGGCCTGGATGTTGATGCCGCGATCGGCGAGCGCGCGGAACATCGTGCTGGCGACGCCCGCGTGGCTCTTCATGCCGACGCCGACGACGCTGATCTTTGCGACCTTGTCGTCCGACAGGATGCGGTTGAAGCCGATCTTGTCCTTCGCGGCTTCGAGCAGGTCGATCGACCGCAAGAGGTCGGCGGCGGGAACGGTGAAGGTCACGTCGGTCTCGCCCTTGTCGCGGCCGACGTTCTGGATGATCATGTCGACGTTGATCCCCGCGGCGGCGAGCGGGCCGAAGATGTTGGCGACGCCGCCCGGACGGTCGGGGACGCGCGTCACAATGATCTTCGCTTCATTCTTGTCGTGGGCGATGCCGGTGATCAGCTGCCGTTCCATCTGATGTTCCTCTATTTCCTCGTCGCTGACGATCATCGTGCCTCTTTTCGGTGCCTCGTCGCCCTCGACGAAGCTGGAAAGCACCTGCACGCGCACGCCCATCTTCATCGCGAGGCCGACCGAGCGCGTCTGGAGCACCTTGGCGCCGACGCTCGCGAGTTCGAGCATTTCTTCATAGGTGACATAGTCGAGCTTGCGCGCGCGCGCGACGATGCGCGGGTCGGTGGTATAGACGCCGTCGACATCGGTGTAGATGTCGCAGCGATCGGCCTCGACCGCGGCGGCGACCGCGACGGCGCTGGTGTCCGATCCGCCGCGCCCCAGGGTCGAGATGCGGCCATCGTCCATCATCCCCTGAAAGCCCGGGATCACCGCGACTTCGCCGCGGCCCATCGCCGCGAGCAGCGCGCCCGTTTCGATGTCGAGGATGCGGGCGCGGGCATGCGCCTCTTCGGTGCGGATCGGGAGCTGCCAGCCGAGCCAGCTGCGCGCGGGAACGCCCATCGCCTGCAGCGTGAGCGCGAGCAGACCCGACGTGATCTGTTCGCCCGCCGCGACGACGACGTCATATTCGGCAGGGTCGTAACGCGGGTTCGCCTCGCGGCAGAAATTGACGAGCCGGTCGGTCTCGCCCGCCATCGCCGAGACGACGACGGCCACCTCGTTGCCCTGTCCCACTTCGCGCGCGACGAGTTTCGCCACGGTGCGAATCCGCTCGGTGCCCGCCATCGACGTGCCCCCGAATTTCATCACGATCCGTGCCATCTCGTCCCGCCTTTTCGCAAACTGGTTTCGGCCGCAACTTCCAAGGATTTCCGCGGCGACCGCGCTGTTAGGGAAGGGGGAGCGCGATGGCAAGGCCGACAGATTATGACATCAGAATATTTTTTCTTGTCCGTTCGCAACAGGAGCGCGGGTATCCGCCGAACGATTATTCTATCCCGATAAGTCTTGTGCCGTGCGGGGCGGGGTGCCAAATCGCGCTCTATGAGCGCTACGACAATCAATCCGCACGAAGCCGCCCATTTCGGCGCGCTCGCCGCCGACTGGTGGGATCCGCACGGCTCGTCCGCCATGCTGCACAAGCTCAACCCGGTGCGCCTGTCCTATATTCGCGACCGGATCGACGCGCATTGGCTGACCGACAGCCGCGATCTGAAGCCGCTCGCCGGCAAGCGCGCGCTCGACGTCGGGTGCGGCGCGGGCCTGCTTGCAGAACCGCTTGCGCGGATGGGGGCGGCGGTGACGGGGGTCGATGCCGCACCCGAAAATATCGCCGCGGCGCGCGCGCATGCGGCCGGGCAGGGGCTGGGAATCGACTATCATGCGGGCGAACTGGCGGCGCTGCCGCCCGCGACCTTCGACCTCGTCACCTCGATGGAGGTGGTCGAGCATGTGACCGATCCGGCGGCCTTCATCGCCGAACTTGCCGCGCGCCTGGCGCCCGGCGGACTGATGATCCTGTCAACGCCCAATCGCACCGCCCTGTCGAAGCTGCTGCTCGTCGAGGCGGCCGAGCGGATCGGCGCCGTACCGCGCGGCACGCACGACTGGGACCAGTTTCTGAAGCCCGAAGAATTGACCGCGCTCCTCGCGGCGGCGGGGTTCGAGGTCGTCGATCGCACCGGCCTCGCGCCCTCGGCGGCGCGCGGGTTCAAACTCGGCGGCAGCGAAGCGCTGAACTATCTGCTCGCGGCGCAGCGCGCCGGCTGATCGCGCGCTTGATCGCGGCGCCGGCGCCTGATAGGCACCGCTGCGATGACCAACGACCGATCACTTCGATTCAAGGCGTATTGGCGCTCCTTTACCTAAGGAGCGGCATGGCATCATTCATCATGACCATGGCCGCCGTGTCGGAAGGCGAATGGTCATCATCATGAAACCGCACCCCCTCTGTCACGGCGCGCCTTTTAGAAGAGACGCTTGCGATGACAGAGACTTTGATCCGCCTGACCACCCCGCGATGCCGTATCGACCGGCTGGTTGCCGATGATGCCGCCGACCTGTGGGCGATCACCGACGCGTCGGTGACGTCGCAGGTCCATTTCCTGCCCGAACCCTTCACCAAGGACGAAGCCGCCGCGCTGATCGCGCGGTCGCGCGGCGACGATGTCTTCCACGCGGTGCGCGACGCGGCGGGACTGGCCGGAGTCATCGGTGTCCACCGCCGCGGCGCGGGCGAATATGAGGTCGGATACTGGTTCGCCGCCCGTGCCCGCGGCAAGGGGCTGGCGCGTGAGGCGGTCGGCGCGACGGTGCGCGAGATTGCGGCGGCGCGGCGCGGCGCGACGGTCGTCGCCGAATGTCGGCCGGGCAATGCGCGGTCCGAAGCTTTGCTGCGCGCAGTCGGCTTCGTACCGACGGGCACTGCGGGACGGCGCCCCGGGCGCGCGCTGTTCGTGTGGCGCGCGGCGCCGGGCGAGCGGATCGATGTGTGCTGAAGGTGCTGAGGGCCGGCTCGATCAGGACCCGAGCGCGGCAAGGCGGCGGCGGTCGACCCACCCGGTAGCGCAGGTCGCCCCGCGCGCGGGCACGCAACTGTTGCGGCGGCTGGCATAGGCGACCCACGCCCAGCCACCTTGTTCGCCGCACACCAGGACGCGCGTTCCCGCGCGCAGCCGGTCGGTCTTGCGCGCGGCCAGGCTGGGCGAGCGATAGACGGCGACGCGGGCGCTCTGCGCGTTGCCCGTGACGACCGCGGGCGGACAGGCGGCGGGCGCCGCGGCGCCCTGCATCGCGAGTGAGAGTGTCGCAAAGATCGTCAGCATCGGCATATTCCTTTGGCTGGCTCCGTCGCCGGCCTATCGCACATCAGCCTATCTCTTCGGTTAACGCCTTGGCAATTGCGGCGACCGAAGTCGGGGCATAGGCAAAGCCCATATGCGCGCATTCGACCTCGATCTGCCGGTCGCTTTCGTGCGGCAGGCCGCGCGCGCTGTTCACCGCGACGACGCCGTCATGCTTGGACCATAAGGCGAAGGTCGGCATTTCGGGACGCGGCGCCGGGTGGAAGTCGATGGGGGGATTGTCGACCGGGTGGCGCGCGATCAGATGATAGAGCCGCCAGGCGCGATTGGCGCGGCGGCTGCCCGAAAAGGGCGAACCGAGCGTGACGACGCGCGCGACCTTGCGTGGGTGATGCTTGGCATATTCGCGCGCATAGATGCCGCCGAGGCTCCAGCCGACGAGTGCGGGCGGCTGTCCGGTGCGCGCGATGATCCATTCGACGCGCGCATCGATGCGGTCGATGATATCGGCGGTCGCGCCGCGGTTGAAGCCGAGGCCCCAGGCATAGCAGCGAAAGCCCGCGCGGCGCAGGTCGGCGCGCAGTGCCTTCGTCGACCAGTCGCCCGACAGGAAGCCCGGCAGCACCATCACCGGCGGGTGGGCGCTGTCGGGATTGGGTTCGGGCGGCATCGGTCGGACGCGTCCGCCGAGCGCGCGCAGCAGCGATCCCGCCTCGCGCCAGAGCAGCGCCAGCCGCGGCGGGGCGTCGGGGTCGGGCACGCGCGCCGGCCACAGGGCACGCCGGGAGAGATAGCTGCGGATCATCGTCGGCGCGGCAGTCAGGCCTTCGGCACCAGCTTCAGCAGCTTGCCGTCCTTGCCGTCGGTCAGCAGCCAGACGCTGCCGTCGTCGCGCACCTCGACCTCGCGGATACGGGCGCCGAAGTCCCAGCGATCGGACTTGTGCAGCGTGTCGCCGTCGATCGCCATGCGGATCAGCCCCTCGCCCGACAGCGCGCCCATCAGCAGGCTGTTCTTCCAGCCGGGGTAGGCGTCGCCGCCGTACCAGACGAGCCCGGCGGGCGACACGGAGGGGTTCCACCACAGCTTCGGCGCGGCAAATTCGGGGCGGGTCGGATGGTCGGGAATGTCGCGGCCGTCATAATGATCGCCATTCGACACGATCGGATAGCCGTAATTGGCCTTTGCCACGACCAGATTGACCTCATCGCCGCCCTTTGGCCCCATTTCCTGGTTCCACAGCCGCCCGCTGCCGTCGAACGCGAGGCCCAGGATATTGCGATGGCCGAGCGACCAGATTTGCGCGGTCACGCCGCCTGCGGAAGCAAAGGGATTGTCGGCGGGGACGCTGCCATCGGGGTTCAGGCGCAGGATCTTGCCGAGATTGGCCTTCATGTCCTGCGCCGGATCGAACTTTTGCCGCTCGCCCGAGCCGATGAACAAATATCGGCCATCGGGCGAGAAGGCGAGGCGATGCGAATAATGGCCGCGGCCGGGCACTTTGGGGTCCTGTTTCCAGATCACTTCGAGTCCGTCGAGGCGCGGCGCGGCGCCCTGGACCAGCTTCGCCCGGCCGACCACTGCGCCAGCGGTGTCGCCGGGGCCGGCTTCGGCCCAGCTCAGGTAAATAGTACCGCTCTGCGCGAAATCGGGCGCGAGGATCACGTCGCCGAGCCCGCCCTGACCGGCGTAGAGAACCGGGGGTGTCCCCGCGACATCGCGCGCGGCGCCGCCTTCTTCCCAGAGTTTGAGTTTGCCCGACTTTTCGGTGACGAGCGCGAAGCGCGTTCCGGGCAGAAAGGTCATCGCCCAGGGCTCGTTGAAGGCCGCCGCCTCCTGCACCGTGAAGGGCGCATCGGCGAGCGCGGTCGCGGGCTGCGCGCCCGAGGTGTCGAGCGCGGCGCTGTCGGTGGCCGCGTTGCTGGGCGTTCCGGCCGAACAGGCGGCGACGGCCAGCGCAGCCGATAGCGCAAGGGCGGGGATTTTCTGCATGAAAAGGCTCGCTTTGCTGGGGAGGTGGGCGGCCAGTCTGGCGCGCCCGCCCGGAAAAGTCGAGAGGGAGGCGCGGGCGGTTAGCGGTTAGCGGTTCGCGGCTTCGCGGCGCGCGGTGATTTCCTCGACGCTGTCCATGATCGCATCCATCGCCTCGCTGGCCGGAACCGCGTCGGAGCGGCGCTGCGAGAATTGGCCGCGATCCATGATTTCTTCGAGCGCGGTGCGCGCGCGCGATACGCGGCTTTTCATCGTGCCGAGCGCGCAGTCGCAAATCTGCGCCGCTTCCTCATACGACATGCCGCCCGCGCCGACGAGGATCAGCGCCTCGCGCTGGTCCTGCGGCAATTCCATCAGCGCGCGCTGGAGATCGGCCATCTCGCCCGAATCTTCCTGCGACGCCGGGGTCGACAGCGTGCGCTCGACGGTTGTTTCGTCATATTCGCCGTGGAATTTGTTGCGGCGCATCTGCGACAGGAAGGTGTTGCGCAGGATGACGAAAGTCCACGCCTTGATCGAGGTGCCGCGTTCGAAGCGCGCGCGTGACGCCCACGCCTTGACCATCGTGTCCTGCGTCAGATCGTCGGCCAGATCGGGATTGCCCGACAGGCTGCGGCCATAGGCGCGCAGATGCGGGATAACACCGGCGAGAAGCGCCTTGAATTCGCCGTCCGACAGGCTTGCATTTTCCTGCGGACGCGGCGCAGCAGCGGGGCGAGCCATCAGAGTTTGGAACTTTTCTGATCGAGTTGGGCCAATAGGTCGAGCATCTGGTCGGGAAGCTTTTCGGCGACGACGCTGCCATAGATCATGCGCAGCTTCGCACTCACCGGCTCGGGCGACTGCCGACCGGTCAGCGTGCGATGCCACTGGTCGCTGTCCGTCCCCGGAAAGCTGCCATTCGTGCGGCGCACGACTTCGGCTTCCTCCGCCGGGTGGGGCGGCTTGCCGTTGATCCTGTTGTCACCATGCGTAGCCATGCCGAAGCAACGAGGAAGATCGCCGCTGGTTCCCGGCAATTTCGATTTTGCGACGAATGCGTTGCCAAGGGGCAACACGCGCCCTAAGCAGGCAGGGCAGGCCCGCAGGGGTTTGCGGATGGGGTCACAACGCTCCTTGAATGGGGAAGCCGGGAGTCACGTGACTTGCGATCGATTATCTATGTCAGCGTTGCGGACCCGCTGATAACGCCCGAAGACATTGCCGATATTCTGGGTACGGCACGCCGCAACAATGCTCGCGATGCGCTGACCGGCGCCCTGATCTTCAACGGGCATAATTTCATGCAATTGCTGGAAGGCCCGGGCGACAAGGTCGAGGCGTGCCTCGCCGCGATCCGCGACGACCGCCGTCACAGCGGTATGGTCGAGGTGCGGCGTCGTGACATCGACCACCGCGAATTCGGCGACTGGTCAATGCTCTACGAACCCAATTTTGACGGGCATGAGGACAGTCTGAGGCGGCTGGCCGCCAACGGCCGGCTCGACCCCGTCGACGAACAGATGATGGCCAATTTCATCGCGCTTGGACGTCGCCGGCCGACGGCCGCGGTTCCCGCCTGAGCCATTGCGGGGTGAAGGATCGCCGCTTTCCATCGACGTTTCAACACGCTAAGCCCGGTGCCATACGCATCGAGAGATTGCCCAGATAAAGGCCCGATTATCAGCGACGACACGCCCCGACCGCTCGACGACGCCAGCTTCAAGCAGGAGCTGGCGGCGATGCTGCCGCATCTGCGCGCCTTCGGCCGCAGCCTGACCGGCAACGCCGACCTGGCCGACGATCTGGTGCAGGAGACGATGTTGAAGGCATGGAAGGCGCGCGCGAGCTATATTCCGGGGCCGTCGAGCATGAAGAGCTGGGCCTTCGTCATCCTGCGCAACTGTTTCCTGTCGCAGATGCGGCGCAAGAAATTCACCGCCGATTATGATGAGCTCGCCGCCGAACGCCTGCTCGTCGCGCCCGACGATCAGGACGACAGCCTGCACCTGTCGGACGTGCAGCGCGCGCTGATGATGCTGCCCGTCGACCAGCGCGAGGCGCTGATCCTTATCGGCGCAGGGCAATTATCCTATGAGGAAGGCGCCGACATCTGCGGCGTCGCGGTCGGCACGATGAAAAGCCGCGTCTCGCGCGCCCGGGCCGCCTTGCAGGCGATCCTCGACGGTGGCGACATGCCGCTGCGCAGCGACGACCCGCTGCCGCCCAGCGACGCCTTCGCGACGATCATGGGCAGCGTCGATCAATTGACGCGCGGTGGGCCTTCGCCGGATTGACGGCGCCGGTGGCGGGTGCGGGGTGGGTTCCAGCCTTTCAATCTCGTCATGCTGAACTCGTTTCAGCATCCAGGGACTGAGCTTTCGTCGCGCACGGCGCTTAAGGAAGTGGCGTGCCATGGATGCTGAAACGAGTTCAGGATGACGATGCTGTAAATGTCGCGCTTCGGTCGTTAGCGGTATTCGATCCAGATAGGCAGCGAACGGCGGGAATGGGGTAGGAAGCATACTTCGCCGCTAGCCGCGTTGTGTTCCCCGGCGAAGGCGGGGTCCAGGGCTTTACAGCACCAACGGCGACCTTTGACACTCTGGACCCCCGCCTTCGCCGGGGTACAAAACACCGACGCGGGACTTTCATACCTTCGTCATCCCAGACTTGATCCGGGATCCATTATTCCGACGCTGCGTGAATGGATCCCGGATCAAGTCTGGGATGACGATGAGGATCGAACGGCCGCAACAGGTCGCTTCCGGCCATTCGCTCCGTATCGGGGTGAGCGCCCCGGTGGCCAGCGAAGCCCTATGCCGCGAGTTGGGGGGTGAAGAGAAGGCTCTGGCTGATCGCGGCGCGGACCATGTTCTGGCGGAAGGGCTTGGAGATCAGGAAGGTCGGCTCGACCCGGTTGCCGGTGAGCAGCCGTTCGGGGAAGGCGGTGATGAAGATCGCCGGGACGGGGGCGATCGCCAAAATATCCTGTACCGCGTCGATCCCCGACGATCCGTCGGCAAGCTGGATGTCGGCGAGGACGAGGCCGGCCTCGGTGCGTTCGAACGCCGCGACCGCATCGTCGTGCGTCGTCGCGATCCCGGCAACCTCGTGGCCGAGTTCGCGGACGATCTGTTCAAGCTCCATCGCGATCAGCGGCTCGTCTTCGATAATCAGGACCGAGGTGCGCGATTCGCGGTCGAGGTCGCCGACCGCTTCGGCGAGCAGCGTTTCGACGGTGGGGATGTCGGTGCCGGTGATCGCCGCAGCCTCGTCGGCCGAAAAACCTTCGAGCGCGGTCAGGAGGAGGATCTGGCGGCCGAGCGGCGTGATCCGGCGCAGCCGGTCATTCGCAGCACGCAGCACCGGGTCAAGTTCGGCATCGCTGCCTTCGCCATCGTCGATATAGGCGCTTTCCCAGATGCGGTGGAAACTGCGGTAGAGGTCGATACGCGTGTCGGGGCAGGTGCGAAATTCCTGCGGCGCGGCGACGATGACTTCCAATGTGGTGTGGACGAAATTGTCGCCATGTTGCTGACTGCCCGTGAGCGCGCGCGCATAGCGGCGCAGGAACGGCAGATGGCCACGGATTTCTTCGCCCAAGCTCATGCAGGAACCTCCCTCTTTGAACCGATCATACGCGCCCCGCGGGGGCGGGTTCCCGGATTGAAGCAAAAAAGCACCCCCATTTTCTGCAACCACCACGCGCCTGATGCGTAGAGTCTGCCGGGACGCTACCGGATCGCCGCGTAAGTAGCAGAAAGATGGCCTTTTTCTTGCGCGCTCATTCACAAGCTTTTGCAGGGACCAGATTCATGGCACAGCGCCCCACCACGGCAATCGATGCGACGGCATCGAGCGAGGGCGCTTCGGAGAAGAGCGCGGCGGGAAAAGACGGAGGGCGGGCTTTGGCCGACGGGGGCGACGAAGGGGGTTCGAGGGACATGCGCGAGCGCGAACGCCGCCGGCTCGAGACGCTTCGCGAATACCGGATATTGGATACCGCCCCCGAACCGGCGTTCGACCGTGTCACCAAACTTGCAGCGGATTTGTTCGAGGCACCGATCGCACTTGTTTCGCTGGTCGACGATTGCCGGCAATGGTTCAAATCCTCCTACGGCCTCGATGTGCCCGAAACGCCGCGCGAGATCAGCTTTTGCCAATATGTCGTGACCAGCGAGCAGGCGATGATCGTCGCCGATACGCTGGAGGACAGCCGTTTTCGCGGCAATCCGCTGGTCACCGGCGAACCGCTGATCCGCTTTTACGCCGGCGTGCCGCTACGCGCCTATAATGGCGCGGTGCTGGGGACTTTGTGCATCATCGACCGGCGGCCGCGCGCCGATTTTGCGGACCGCGAGCGCGAACGGCTCGAGGATCTGGCGGCGATCATCATGGCCGAGGCCGACCTGCGGCGCACCGTGATGGAGCGCGACGAGGCGCGGCACATGCTGGAACGCGCGCTCGACTTTTCGTGCATTGCGACCTGGCAGTTCGACGCGCGCACCGACGAGCTCAAATGGCGCGGCGCCACCGCCGAGCTATGGGGCGCCGATTTCGAAACCGCATTGAGGACCGGCGAGGGGTTTTTCGCGCGCGTTCATCCCGAGGATCGCGACGCGGTGCGCCGCGTGCTCTATGCCTCTGTCGACAGCGGCGCGCCCTATTCGATGGAATACCGCATCGACCATCCCGAACGCGGTGTGCGCTGGATCGCGGCGCGCGGGGACTGGGATGTGCGCCGCGACGATGCCATTCTGACCGGGATCAGCGCCGACATCACCGAACAGAAGAGCCGTCAGGAAAATGCGACGCTGCTGATGCGCGAGCTGCACCACCGGATGCGCAACCTGTTTGCAACGGTCGGCGCGATCATTTCGCTCACCAAAAATTCGGCGCGCGATGTTGACGATTATGTCGAGCGGATCAGCAGCCGGCTCGACGCGCTTAACCGTGCGCAGAACGTCCTGCTCGGCGCGAATTTCATGACCGGATCGATACACGCGCTGATGCGCGAGGTCGAAGCCGCCTTTCCGCGTGTGCGCTGGTCGGGCCCCGACCTGCTGCTGCCCGAAAATGCGCTGGTGGCGATGGCGCTGCTGTTCAACGAACTGGCAACCAATGCGGTCAAGCATGGCGCGTTGACCGGCGCGCGCGGGCAGGTCGATGTCAGCTGGAGCCAGGACCCCGAAGGCAGCGAGCCGCGCCTGTTCCGGCTCGACTGGACCGAAAGCGGCGGCGATGCGCCGATCGGTCCGCCCGATCGCACCAGCTTTGGCACGCTGCTGATGGAGCGCAGCGTCCGGAACAATCTGGGGGGCACGATCACCCGGCACTGGAACCCCGAGGGCCTGCGCGTCGAGATATCGCTGCCCGCCAAATGGCGCGAGGCCTGAAACGCGACGAGGCGATTTGTTCCTTAAATGTTCTCGTGTTAAACGGGTGGCATGTCGGGAAAATCGATTCTGCAAAAGCTCGCGATCCTCGCCGATGCGGCGAAATATGATGCCTCCTGCGCCTCCTCGGGAACGGTGCGGCGCGATTCGACCGCGACCAAGGGCATCGGTTCGACCGAAGGCATGGGCATATGCCACAGCTACGCGCCGGACGGCCGTTGCATTTCGCTGCTCAAGATACTGCTGACCAATTTCTGCGTTTATGACTGCCGCTTCTGCATCAACCGGGCGTCGAGCAATGTCGCGCGCGCGCGTTTCGATCCGCAGGAGGTCGTGCGGCTGACACTCGATTTCTACAAGCGCAACTATATCGAGGGGCTGTTCCTGTCGTCGGGGATCATCCGGTCCGAAGACTATACAATGGAGCAGCTGGTCGAGGTCGCGCGGCTGCTGCGCGAGGAGCATCGCTTTCAGGGCTATATCCATTTGAAGACGATCGCGGGCGCCGATCCCGCGCTGATCGCGCTTGCCGGCATCTATGCCGACCGGCTGTCGACCAATGTCGAACTGCCGACCGAGGCAGGACTGGCGAGCTTTGCGCCCGAAAAGAAGCCCGGCGTCATCCGCAAGACGATGGCATCGGTGCGCACGCGCGAGGCCGACGTCCTCGACGCCGCGAAGGGACGGCTGATCGGCAAGGCACCGCCGCCGCGCTTTGCGCCTGCCGGGCAATCGACGCAGATGATCGTCGGCGCCGACGGCGCGCGCGACGACGACATCCTGCACGCGGCGACCAACCTCTATTCGGGCTATCGGCTGCGCCGCGTCTATTATTCGGCCTATAGTCCCATTCCCGACGCGAGCAGCGACCTGCCCCCCGTGCGGCCGCCGCTGATGCGTGAGCACCGCCTGTATCAGGCCGACTGGCTGCTGCGCTTCTATGGCTTCGAGCGCGCCGAGATCATGGCGGGCGGGCGCGGCGGTATGCTCGACCTGGCGATCGATCCCAAGCTTGCGTGGGCGCTCCAGCGGCGCGAGAGCTTTCCCGTCGACATCAACCGGGCGCCGCGCGAACTGCTGCTCCGCGTGCCCGGTCTTGGCACGCGCGCGGTCGACCGCATCGTGGCGGCGCGGCGGCTGGGCAAGGTGCGGCTCGGCGACCTCGCCAAGCTGACGGCGTCGGTCAAAAAGCTGCTGCCCTTCATCGTCACGCCCGACTGGCGGCCGGGCAAGCTCACCGACAGCGCCGACCTGCGCGCCCGCTTCGCGCCGCCCGCGGAACAACTGACGCTGGCGCTGTGAGGGAGGTCGTTCTCCAAACGCCCGGCGATTTCGGCGAATGGCGGCGCGCCGCGCGCAGCCTGCTGGCGGACGGGATTGCGCCCGAGGACATCAGCTGGCGCGGCGGCGGCGAGGGCGCATCGCTGTTCGGCGAGGCCGCAGCGGTGCCGCCGCCGTCCGGCGCGCTCAGCCTGCCGCGCGAGCTGGTTGCGATCGCCGAGCGGGTGATCTGTTACCGCGATGCCGCGGTGCCCGCACGTCTTTACCGCGTCCTTTGGCGCGCGTTGCAAGACCGTCGGCTGCTTGAACGGCGCACGGACGCCGATGTCGACTGGCTGATGAAGGCCGACAAGGCGATCCGCCGCGATGTGCACAAGATGCACGCCTTCGTGCGGTTCCGGCGGCTGGGCGAGGATGGCGAGCGCGAGCGCTTCGCCGCGTGGTTCGAGCCCGCGCACCGCATCCTGCGGCTGACCGCCCCCTTTTTCCAGCGTCGCTTCACCGGCATGGACTGGGCGATCGTAACCCCCGACGCGCGTGCGATCTGGGAGGACGAGGAGTTGCGTTACGGCCCCGGCGGGACGCGGGACGAAGTGCCGGAGAGCGATGTGGTCGAGGATCAATGGCGCACCTATTATGGCGCGATCTTCAACCCCGCGCGCGTCAAGATCGCCGCGATGCGCGCCGAAATGCCGAAAAAATATTGGCATAACCTGCCCGAGGCGCAGGATATTGCGCCGTTGCTGGCAGGCGCCGAGGCGCGCGTGGAACGGATGCGCGCGGTGGCCGTTTCGGCTGCGAATGCGCGAACGGAGAAATGGCGCAAACGCGTGACCGATGACGACGCCCCGACCGAAGCCCTTGATACGCTCGACGCGATCGCGCGCTCGCTCGATCGCTGCACGCGCTGTCCGCTCTATTGCGACGCGACGCAGGCGGTCGCGGGCGAGGGACCGGCGACGGCGCGGATCATGCTGGTCGGCGAACAGCCCGGTGATCAGGAGGATTTGCAGGGACGGCCCTTCGTCGGCCCGGCAGGCCAAGTGCTGAACGAAGCGCTCGACGAAGCGGGCATGGACCGGCGGCGGCTGTTCCTGACCAACGCGGTCAAGCATTTCAAATTCGAACCGCGCGGCAAGCGAAGGTTGCACCAGAATCCGACGGCTGCCGAGATCGACATCTGCCGCTGGTGGCTCGACAAGGAGCGCGCGCTGGTCCGGCCCGACGTGATCGTGACGCTGGGCGGCAGCGCCCTGCGCGGGGTGACGGGGCGAAGCGCGACGATCGCGTCGATGCGCGGGTCGGTGCATGACTTGGAGGGCGGCACGAAGCTGATCGCGACGGTCCATCCGTCGTTCCTGCTCCGCCTGCCCGACCGCGAACGCGCGGCGAAGGAGCGCGCCATGTTCGTCGCCGACCTGATCCGCGCGCGAAAGCTGGCCGCCTGATGCCCGGCGCTAGCTGGATCGAGCCGCACCCGAGCGGCATCTATGTGAAGCCCGCCGACTTGTGGATCGATCCGTCGCGCCCCGTCGCGCGCGCCGCTGTCACCCACGGCCACGCCGATCATGCGCGCGGCGGGCATGGAGCGGTCTTCGCGACACCCGAGACGCTCGCGATCATGGCGCTGCGCTATGGCGTCGATGCCGAGGCGAGCCATAATCAGGCCTTTGCCTATGGTGACGGGTTCGAGCGCGGCGGGGTGCGGTTCAGCTTCCATCCCGCCGGCCATGTGCTCGGCAGCGCGCAGATATTGATGGAGTATCGCGGCGAGCGGATCGTCGTCACCGGCGATTACAAGCGCCGCGCCGACCCGACCTGCGCACCGTTCGAGGTTGTGCCGTGCGATATCTTCGTGACCGAGGCGACCTTCGGCTTGCCGGTGTTCCGCCACCCGCCGACTGGGGACGAGATCGCCAAGCTGATCGGCGCGGTGCGCGCCGAGCCTGACCGCGCGACACTCGTCGGCGCCTATGCGCTCGGCAAGGCGCAGCGGGTGATCGCCGAACTGCGCGGCGCGGGCTGGGATGCGCCGATCTATATTCACGGCGCGCTCGAACGGATGTGCGCGCTCTATGCTGCGCACGGCGTTGATCTGGGCGAATTGCGGCTGGTGTCCGAAACCGACAAGGCGGCGATGGCGGGGCAGATCGTCATTGCCCCGCCGTCTGCGCTCAACGACCGCTGGTCGCGGCGGCTCCCCGATCCCGTCACCGCGATGGCGTCGGGCTGGATGCGGGTGCGCCAGCGCGCGCGGCAACGGATGGTCGAACTGCCGCTCGTCATCTCCGACCATGCCGACTGGGACGAACTGACCGCGACGATCGCCGAAGTGAACCCCAAGGAGAGCTGGATCACCCACGGCAGCGAGGACGGCCTCTTGCGCTGGTGCGAACTCACCCAGCGCAAGGCGCGCGCGCTGCACCTCGTCGGCCGCGACCTGGAGGAGGAGGCGTGAAGCGCTTCGCCGCCCTGATCGACCGGCTGATCTACACGCGCTCGCGCAACAGCAAGCTGGCGCTGATCGTCGATTATCTGAAGTATACGCCCGATCCCGATCGCGGCTGGGCGCTCGCGGCGTTGACCGAGGCGCTCGACTTTCCGGCGGTGAAGGCGGGGACGGTGCGGACGCTGCTCGCGACGCGCGTGGACGAGGAACTGTTCCGACTGTCGCGGCATTTTGTCGGCGATACGGCGGAGACGGCGGCGCTGTTGTGGCCTGATTCAGACAACCGGACAGAAACAATCCGCATCCCCGAGCGAAGCCGAGGGGCTCTTTCGAGCGCAGCGAGAATATCGGGCGTTGCGGCCTCGACTTCGCTCGGCATGGCCCCTCGGCTTCGCTCGGGGGTGCGGGATTCGGACACTGCGCAACCTTCACTCTCGGTATCCGAAGCCGTCGATGCCCTGGCCGCCGCCAGCCGCAGCGATGCGCCCGCGATCGTCGCCGCACTGCTCGACCGGCTCGACGCCGACGGGCGCTATGCGCTGCTCAAACTGGCTTTGGGCGGGATGCGCGTCGGGGTGTCGGCGCGGCTGGCGAAACAGGCTTTTGCACAGGCGTTCGGCGTGCCGGTCGACGATGTCGAGGAGCTGTGGCACGCGATCCCGCCGCCCTATGCGCCGCTGTTCGCCTGGGGTGAGGGACGGGCGCCGCGTCCCGACCTTGCCGACGTCGCCTTCTTTCGGCCCTTCATGCTCGCGCATCCGCTCGAGGAAGAGGATGTCGATCTCGCTGACTTCGCCGCGGAATGGAAATGGGACGGCATCCGGGTCCAGATCGTGCGTGCCGCCGGCGAGACGCGTATCTATAGCCGTGGCGGCGAGGAAATCAGCGGCGCCTTCCCCGAACTGGTCGCGGCCTTCGATCAGGAGGCGGTGATCGACGGCGAATTGCTCGTGCGCGGCGAGGTTCAGGGCGGCCCAGAAACACAGGGTGGGGCGGCGAGCTTCAACGCGCTGCAACAGCGGCTCGGGCGCAAGACCGTGTCGAAAAAGATGCTCGCCGATTATCCAGCCTTCGTGCGCGTCTATGACCTGCTCGCCGTTGCCGGCGACGATCTGCGCGGGCTGCCGTGGACCGAGCGACGACGCCAGTTGGAGGCCTTCGTGCCGCGGCTGGCCGCCAGCCATTTCGACCTGTCGCAGGTCATCGACGCGAAGGATTTCGACGACCTCGCCGAACGCCGCGCCGGCGCGCGCGACGCCGCGATCGAAGGGGTGATGCTCAAGCGGCGTGATGCCCCCTATGTCGCCGGGCGACGGGCGGGGCTGTGGTACAAATGGAAACGCGACCCGCTGACCGCCGATTGCGTGATGATGTATGCGCAGCGTGGCAACGGGCGCCGCGCGAGCTTCTATTCGGATTATACCTTCGGCTGCTGGACCGAGGCGGGCGAATTGCTGCCGGTGGGCAAGGCCTATTCGGGCTTCACCGACGCGGAGCTGAAGTGGCTCGACAAGTTCGTGCGCGACAATACGGTCGATCGCTTCGGCCCGGTGCGCGAGGTCCAAAAGACGCTGGTGCTCGAAGTTGCCTTCGATTCGATCCACGCATCGAAGCGGCACAAATCGGGGCTGGCGATGCGTTTCCCGCGCATCGCGCGCATCCGGCGCGACAAGCCGGCGGAGGAAGCCGACCGGATCGCGCCGCTGCGCGGCATGGTGACGTAAAAATAACGCCAGAATTCGTCGTCACGGGGTTGCAACTCGCGTCAAACATACCGAGTTACACCCCCGAACACCAAAAAAGGAGACTGCCATGACAATCGCTTTTCCGCCGCTGCCATATGCCGAGGACGCGCTGGCGCCGCATATTTCGGCCGACACGCTCGCGACGCATCATGGCAAGCATCACAAGGCCTATGTCGACAAGACCAATGCCGCGATCGAAGGCACCGACCTCGCCGGCAAGAGCCTGGAAGAAATCATCCACCATGCCGAAGGGTCGGGCAACAAGGGGCTGTTCAACAACAGCGCCCAGTCGTGGAACCACGCTTTCTACTGGAACTGCCTGTCGCCGACCAAGACCGCACCGTCGGGCGATCTCGCCGCCGCGATCGACCGCGACTTCGGGTCGCTGGACGAGCTCAAGAAGAAGCTGAAGGACACGGCGGTCAACCATTTCGCCTCGGGCTGGGCGTGGCTGGTCGCCAAGGACGGCAAGCTGTCGGTCACCGACACGCATGACGCCGGCACCGAAGTGACCGCCGGCATCAAGCCGCTCCTCGTCATCGACGTGTGGGAACATGCCTATTACATCGACCGCAAGAACCTGCGCCCGGCCTACGTCGATGCGGTGGTCGACGAGCTGCTCAACTGGGATTTCGCCGCCGAGAATCTGGCGCGCGACGGCGCCTGGACCTATCCGGCGTAATTTCCCGTCAAAGAAAAGGCCGTGCGTCCCCGCGAAGGCGGGGACCCATCTCCGGTCGGTGCTATTTTTCGCCCACGGATGATGGACCCCCGCCTTCGCGGGGGCACACGGCTTTCGACGTCAGGGCATTGGCTTCTGTCATAAGACTATTTCCTCGCCTATAGGCGCGGCATGACGATCAGCCTCTTCGAACTTTTCAAAATCGGTGTCGGGCCATCGAGCTCGCATACCGTCGGACCGATGGTTGCGGCGCGGCGCTTCACCGTCTGGCTCGACGAACGCGGCCTGCTCGGCAAGGCGGCGCATGTCGAGGCCGATCTCTATGGCTCGCTTGCGCTGACGGGGAAGGGGCACGCGGCCGATACCGCAGTGGTTGCCGGGCTGGCGGGCGAAATCCCGGCCGAAACCAGCCTCGCTGCGATCAAGGCGCATTGGGACCGCGCCGAGAATGAAGGCTTTCTCTATCTGCTCGGCCGCCAGCGCGTCCGCTTTCAGCCGGCGCGCGACCTGCATTTCCAGATGAAGCAGCGCCAGCCCTTTCACAGCAACGCCTTGAGCTTCACCGCGCGTGACGGCGATGGCGAGATACTGGCCAAGCGCATGTATTTCTCGATCGGCGGCGGTTTCGTCGTCGACGAGGAGGAGGCGGGACGCAACAGCCGCGGCGCCGAGGATGAGGTGGCGCTGCCTTTTGCCTTCACTTCGGGCGCCGACCTCCTCAGCATGGGTGCGGCGTCGGGCAAGAGTTTTGCCGAAATGATGCTCGACAACGAACTGGTGCACCGCAGCGTCGAACAGGTCGAGGCCGGGCTCGACCAGATCGCCGCGGCGATGGACGGCTCGATCGATGCTGGCTGTTGCAGCACCGGCACGCTGCCCGGCGGGCTGAAGGTCAAGCGCCGCGCGCCGCAGATCGCCGCCGACATCCGCGAACGGCATGAGGCGAACCTGTCGGACCCGATGGCGATGATGGACTGGATCAACCTGTGGGCGATGGCGGTGAATGAGGAAAATGCCGCGGGCGGCAAGGTCGTCACTGCCCCCACCAACGGCGCAGCGGGGATCATCCCCGCGGTGATCCGCTATTACCGGCGCAGCTATCGCGGTGATGCCAAGGGCGTGCGCACCTTCCTGCTCGCCGCGGGTGCGGTCGGCGCGCTTTACAAACGCAACGCCAGCATCTCGGGCGCCGAGGTCGGCTGCCAGGGCGAGGTCGGCGTCGCCTGTTCGATGGCGGCGGCGGGGCTCACGGCGGCGCTCGGCGGCACCAACGCGCAGGTCGAGAACGCCGCCGAAATCGGCATGGAGCACAACCTCGGCCTCACCTGCGACCCGATCGGCGGCCTCGTCCAGATTCCGTGCATCGAACGCAACGCGATGGGCGCGATCAAGGCGATCGACGCCAGCCGCATCGCGATGATCGGCGACGGCACGCATGTGGTGAGCCTCGACACGGTGATCGCGACGATGCTGCAAACGGGCCGCGACATGCGGGATAAATATAAGGAAACGTCGAAGGGCGGGCTGGCGGTCAGCGTGGTGGAGTGTTGAGGGGGGATCGGGCACCCAATTAGGTTTTGAAAATCCGATCTTCAAAGTCGTCTTGAAGTATGGTTGCTCCGGCGATTTCATCACCAGCACGGTAGGCTTGGAGTGCGCGTGACAGCGCATCACGCAATTCCACGCGCTTCTGTGAGAAAGCAGCCTCTGGATACGCGACATCGATTCCGTCATCGAGCAGCTTGAAAGCACGGTCTAACGTCATCTGCTCTTCCGGAAGCAAGAAATCTTCTTCCTTGAAGTGGTTTGGAGCGTAACCGCGCACATATGCGATATGGTTCCAGAGGTCATCGACGGTTTCAATGCGATATGGGTCGGGTCTAGGCTCTGGCTTACCAAGCGGACTATCATCAGCATTGGCCGATTTGCCAGCAAACATGTTTTTGAACCAGTTCACCATAGCTCCCCCGCAAACTGCTGCTTTCGTGGCTTAAACGATGTTTTTCTTCTAGCCTCCTACTTGCCTCATTGTCTCATACCATCTCACTCCACCGCAACGCCCCCGGCAATTCCTCGCGCAGTTTGTCGATCAGCAGCCGCACCTTCGGCAGCAGGTGGCGGCGCTGCGGATAGACCGCCCAGATCGGTTCCTCCTGCGGGCGCAGCGGGTCGAGGAGCGAGACGAGCGCGCGGCTTTGCAGGTGCGGCATCACTTAGAAATCGGAAAGCTGGCAGACGCCGTGGCCCGCGAGCGCGGCTTCGGTGACCGCGGTGCCGCTGTTGCAGCGCCAGCGTCCGGCGGGGCGGTGGGTGATGCAGGCGACCCCTTCAACCTCATCATCCCGGACTTGATCCGGGATCCGTCGCCGCGCGGGTGTCATGAACCTCGGATCAAGTCCGGGGTAATGAAAGGGGAGAGGCCCTCGAAAGGCCTTTCCTACATTATTTCGCTGTGCGAGCCTTCGGCCCGGCTCTTTGACCCTGTCGATAATCGCGCCTTCGCTTTAAGGGCTGACGCGGCGCCCTTGATCCTCCCTGTCGCGCAGCGATGGGGAGGGGGACCGCGCCCAAAGGGCGTGGTGGAGGGGCGGCAACGTTGCGCTTTCGCCCCTCCGTCAGCGCTTCGCGCTGCCACCTCCCCATGGCCTTCGGCCACAGGGAGGATCAGGAGCATCTTGCATTGCCGCGCGCTTTGCCTGATTGGGAGCGCCGAAAAGGAGACCGCCCATGAAGACCCGCGCCGCCGTTGCGTTCGAAGCGAAGAAGCCGCTCGAAATCGTCGAACTCGACCTCGAAGGCCCGAAGGCGGGCGAGGTGCTGGTCGAGATCATGGCGACGGGCATCTGCCACACCGACGCCTATACGCTCGACGGCTTCGACAGCGAGGGCATCTTCCCGAGCGTGCTGGGGCATGAGGGTGCGGGCGTCGTGCGTGAGGTCGGCGCGGGCGTGACCAGCGTCAAGCCCGGCGACCATGTGATCCCGCTCTACACCCCCGAATGCCGCCAGTGCAAAAGCTGCCTTTCGGGCAAGACCAACCTCTGCACCGCGATCCGCGCCACCCAAGGCAAGGGGCTGATGCCCGACGGCACGACGCGCTTTTCGTACAAGGGCCAGCCGATCTTCCATTATATGGGCTGCTCGACCTTCTCGAACTTCACCGTGCTGCCCGAGATCGCGGTCGCGAAAATCCGCGAGGACGCGCCGTTCCAGTCGAGCTGCTACATCGGTTGCGGCGTGACCACCGGGGTCGGCGCGGTCATCAACACCGCCAAGGTGCAGGTCGGCGACAATGTCGTCGTCTTCGGGCTCGGCGGCATCGGCCTCAACGTGATCCAGGGCGCGCGGCTGGCGGGCGCGAACAAGATCATCGGCGTCGATATCAACCCCGACCGCGAAGAATGGGGCCGCAAGTTCGGCATGACCGAATTTTTGAACTCGAAGGGCATGAGCCGCGAGGATGTCGTCGCGGCGATCGTCGCGATGACCGACGGCGGCGCCGATTACACCTTCGATGCCACCGGCAATACCGAAGTGATGCGCATCGCGCTCGAAGCCTGCCACCGCGGCTGGGGCACCTCGATCATCATCGGCGTCGCCGAGGCGGGCAAGGAGATCGCGACGCGCCCGTTCCAGCTCGTCACCGGGCGCAACTGGCGCGGCACGGCCTTCGGCGGCGCCAAGGGCCGCACCGACGTGCCCAAGATCGTCGACATGTATATGCAGGGGAAGATCGAGATCGACCCGATGATCACCCACGTCATGGGCCTCGAAGAGATCAACAAGGGCTTCGACCTGATGCACGCGGGCGAGAGCATCCGCAGCGTCGTCGTGTATTGACGCGGAAGGACACGCAGCATGTTCAGCCATGTCACGCTCGGCGCCAACGATATTGCGGCGACCAAGCGCTTTTACGATGCGGCGCTTGGCGCGCTCGGCATCCCCGTCGGCCGCGTCGATGAGCGCGGCCGGTTGATCTACGCGCATGACGGCGGCCGGCTCGTCATTACCAAGCCGGTGAATGGCGAAGCGGCGGCGTGCGGAAACGGCCATACGCTCGGCCTGCTCGCGGCCTCGCCCGAGGCGGTCGATGCGTGGCACGCCGCGGGCCTTGCCAATGGCGGGACGAGCGCCGAGGATCCGCCGGGCATTCGCAACGCGACCGAAGGCCGGGTGCTGTATCTGGCCTATCTGCGCGATCCGGCGGGCAACAAGCTGTGCGCATTCCACAAGATTTCGGGCTGACATGACGACCGAACGTCCGGCCGCTTTCGTCCTGACCTTCAGCTGCGTCGATGCGGTGGGCATCGTCGCGGCGGTGACGGGGCTGCTTGCCGAAACCGACGGCTTCATCCTCGACAGCCAGCAATATGCCGACCTCGATTCGGGGCGCTTTTTCATGCGCGTCGAATTTCGCGGCGCGGGTCCGCGCTTTCCGCAGACGCTGGACGCGGTGCGCGCCGCCTTCGCGCCGATCGTCGCGCGCTTCGCCATGGAGGCGCGAATCAGCGATGCCGATGCCAAGCCGCGCTTCGTGATCGCCGTGTCGCAGGGCAGCCATTGCCTCAACGACCTGTTGCATCGCTGGTCGACGGGTAATCTGGCGATCGACATCGTCGGCGTGGTGTCCAACCACGACCATCTGCGCCGCCTGACCGAATGGCACGGCGTGCCGTTCCACTACCTGCCCGTCAGCGACGCGAACCGCGCCGAACAGGAAGCCGCAATGCTGGACGTCATGGCGCGCGGCGGCGCCGATTATCTGGTACTCGCACGCTATATGCAGGTGCTTTCGGCCGATCTGTCGGCGCGGCTGTCGGGGCGTTGCATCAACATCCACCACAGCTTCCTGCCCGGCTTCAAGGGCGCCAAGCCCTATCATCGCGCGCACGAACGCGGGGTGAAACTGATCGGCGCGACAGCGCATTTCGTGACGAGCGACCTCGACGAAGGCCCGATCATCGAGCAGGCGGTCGAGCGCGTCGACCACCGCGACGGGATCGACGACCTGATCCGGATCGGCCGCGATGTCGAGGCGCAGGTGCTCGCGCGTGCGGTGCGCTGGGTCGCCGAACAGCGGGTGTTGATCGACGGACGCAAGACGGTGGTCTTCCGTTAGTCACGCGAACAGGATAAGTCCCGATTCGCAACCAAATCAGGAGGAGCCAAGGGCGATGTACAGTCACAATATGGTCGGATCGAACGACCTCGACGCATCGAAGAAATTCTACGACGCGACCTTTCAGGCGATCGGCGGCAAGCCGGGCATCGTCGACGACAAGGGGCGCCTCATCTATATGCACAATGGCGGACTGTTCCTCGTGACGGCACCGATCGACGGCCAGCCAGCGACTGCGGGCAATGGCTGCACCATCGGTTTCGCAATGGAAGGGCCCGAGCAAGCGAAGGCGTGGCATGACGCCGGCGTCGCCGCGGGCGGCACTTCGATCGAAGATCCGCCGGGCGTGCGCGAAGGCGGCTTCGGCAGCCTGTACCTCGCTTATCTCCGCGATCCGTCGGGCAACAAGCTGTGCGCGCTGCACCGCGTCGTCTGACTTTCTGAGGGCTTATGCGCGGTGAGGCGGGATTGCTGGCGGATCTGGATGCGCTCGCCATCCCCTTCGCCGCGCACGAACATGTCGCGGTGTTTACCGTCGCCGAAAGCGATACGGTGAATGCCGCGATTCCGGGCGCGCATACCAAAAATCTGTTCCTGAAGGACGCGGGCGGGGCCTTCTGGCTCGTCACCGTGCCGGGCGAAGCGCGCGTCGACCTGAAAGCGCTGCCCGCCGCGATCGGATGCAAGCGCGTGAGCTTCGGCAAGGCCGACGACATGCAGCGGCTGCTCGGCATCGCCCCGGGATCGGTGACGCCGCTTGCCGCGATCAACGCCGCACCGGGAAGCATCACGGTGGTGCTCGATGCCGGGCTTGCGGCTGCGGAGCGCGTCAACGTCCATCCGCTGCGCAACACCGGAACCATCGGCCTTGCGGGCGCAACGATCCTCGACCTCTTGCGTCATTGGGGGCATGAGCCGTTGATCGCTTCCATACCCGTGCAGGACAATCCATGACCCTCGAAACGCTATCGACCAACCGCAGCCATGGCGGCACGCAGGGCGTCTATCGCCATGCCAGCGACACCACCGGCACCGACATGACCTTTGCGGTGTTCGTTCCCGATCATGCGCCGGGCGCGAAGCTGCCGGTGCTGTGGTATCTGTCGGGGCTGACCTGCACCCATGCCAATGTGATGGAAAAGGGCGAATATCGCGCCGCCTGCGCGCAGCACGGCATCATCTTCATCGCTCCCGACACGAGCCCGCGCGGTGAGGGCGTGCCCGACGACCCCGAAGGCGCATGGGATTTCGGACTCGGCGCCGGCTTCTATGTGGATGCGACCGAGGCGCCATGGGCAAAGAATTACCGCATGCGCTCCTATATCGAGGATGAACTCCCGTCGGTAGTACTGCGCAATTTTCCGATGGCCGACATGACGCGGCAGGGGATCAGCGGTCATTCGATGGGTGGCCATGGCGCGCTGACGGTGGCGCTGCGCACGCCCGACCGCTTCCGCTCGGTCTCGGCCTTTTCGCCGATCGTCGCGCCGCTGCAATGCCCGTGGGGCGAAAAGGCGCTGTCGAACTATCTCGGTGCCGACCGCGAGCCGTGGAGTCACTATGACGCCTGCGCGCTGATCGAAGGCGGCGCGCGCGTTGCCGACCTGCTCGTCGATCAGGGAGAGGCGGACAGCTTCCTCGAAGATCAGCTCAAGACGCATCTGCTGGTTGAGGCGTGCGAGAAGGCGGGGCAGAAAGCAGAAATCCGCATGCAGCCGGGCTATGACCACAGCTATTATTTCATCTCGACCTTCATGGCCGAGCATGTCGGCTGGCACGCCGAACGGTTGAAGGCTTAGTCGCTCCCCTCCCGCCCGCAAGCGGCAAAGATCAGGGCATCAACAGCGTCGACCCCATGGTCCGACCCGCTTCCAGATCTTCGTGTGCGCGAGCCGCGTCGCGGAGCGGGTAGCGCTGACCGATGGTGATCGCGACCGCGCCGTTTTCGATCATCTCGAACACGCGCGCGGCGCCGGCGGCGCGTTCGCCGGGATCGAGATAATAGTCGAACAAGGTCGGGCGCGTGACGAACTGCGATCCGTGCTGCGCCAGGATGCCGAGATTGACGCCGGTCACCGGCCCGCCGGCATTGCCGTAGCTGACGATCAGCCCGCGGCGCGCGGTGGCCTTGAGCGAGGTCGCCCAGGTCGCCATGCCGATGCCGTCGAAAGTGACGGGAACGCCTTGGCCGTCGGTGATTTCGCGGACGTGCGCGGCGACATCTTCGTCCCGGTAGCGGATGACATGGTCGACGCCGGCGTCGCGCGCGGCCTGTTCCTTGGCTGCGGTGCTGACGGTGCCGATCACGGTGGCGCCGACGGCTTTCAGCCATTGGACGAGGATCAGACCGACCCCGCCGGCGGCGGCGTGGACGAGCACCGGCCAGCCCGCCTCGACCTTGGCGCAGCGTTCGACGAGCGCTTCGACCGTGCAGGCCTTGAGCAGCGCGGCCGCCGCGGTCTCGTCGTCGATCGCCGCGGGCAGTTTGAACAGCGCGGCAGCGGGTACGAGCCGCGCGGTCGCATAGGCCGTGCGGCGGGGGCCGAAGGTCGCGACGCGGTCGCCGGGCTTCAGCCCGTGGACGTCGGCACCGATCGCCACGATCTCGCCCGCCGCCTCGAGCCCCAGACCGCCAGGAAGGTCGACCGGGTAGGTGCCGTCGCGATGATAGGCGTCGATATAATTGAGCCCGACAGCGGTCTGGCGGACCAGCACCTCGCCCGACCCGGGGGCGCCCAGCGTGACGCTGCGCCACTGGATGACGTCGGGGCCGCCCTGCTTCTCGATAAAGGCTTCAACCGCTTCCATACGTCCTCTCCTGCCGTTCGCCCGATTTGGGACGGCGGCGGAGAAGGCGCAAGGGCTCTACGCCTTAATATTTCCCGGTCTTGCGCGGGTTGCGCTGGCCGTAGGGTTTGGGCTTGTAACGGTCTGTGCCGCCGCCGGGGGCGCCGGGGCCGCGCGGTTTGCGCGGACCGTCGCCGCGAGGGCCGTCGTGGCGCGGGCCAGCGTCGCGGCGCCCGCCCTTATGGGGGCGCGTGTCGCGGCGCGGCGGATAGGTGCTGCCTTCGGGCGCCGGGGTGATGGCGACGCCGCTATCGTCTTCGCCATCCTTGTTCGCGGTGCGCGACACGGCTTCGGCGAAGCGATCGGCGATCGCGAGCGGGATGTTGAACAGTGTTTCGTTGGGGCCGATGCGGATCGCGCCGATTTCGTGCTTGGTCACATGGCCGCGGCGACAGAGCAGCGGCAGGATCCAGCGCGGATCGGCGTTCTGGCGGCGGCCGATGTTGAGCCGGAACCAGACGCTGTCGTCGAACTGTTCGCGGTCCGATCCGCGATCGGCGCGCTCGAAGCGCTCGCCGCGTTCGGGACGCTCGCCGCGCGGGCGCGGGCCGTTATCGATCAGATCCTCGGGCGGCGGCATCGTCGCACGGTGCGCGCGGACGAGGGCGGCGGCGATGTCTTCGGCGCTGCGCTCGGCGAGCAGGCGCTGGCCGAGTTCGATGTCTTCGGCGTCATGTTCGACCGGGGCGAGCAGCGCCTCGATCAGCCGTTCCTTGTCGCGCGCACGGACGTCGGCCGCCGTCGGCGCGTTCATCCACTGCGCGTCGATCTTCGCACCGCGCAGCATGCCATCGACGCGGCGGCGGCGCGGATAGGGAACGATGAGTACGGCGGTGCCCTTTTTCCCCGCGCGGCCGGTGCGGCCCGAGCGGTGCTGGAGCGTTTCGGCATCGCGCGGGATTTCAACGTGAATGACGAGGCTGAGGCTCGGCAGGTCGATGCCGCGCGCGGCGACGTCGGTCGCGACGCAGACCCCCGCGCGGCGGTCGCGCAGCGCCTGCAGCGCATGGTTGCGCTCGGACTGGCTGTGCTCGCCCGACAGCGCGACCGCCGCGAAGCCCCGCTCCAGCAGGCTGGCGTGGAGGCGGCGGACATTGTCGCGCGTGGCGCAGAACAGCATTGCCGTGTCGGCCTCGTGCAACCGCAGCAAATTGACGACCGCGCCCTCGATATCGGCGGGGGCGACGGTGACGACCTGATAGGCGATGTCGCCATGGCCGCGATCTTCGCCGACGGTCGAGATGCGCAGCGCGTCGCGTTGATAATGTTTGGCAAGCTGGGCGATCGGCTTGGGGATCGTCGCCGAAAAGAGCAAAGTGCGGCGCGTTTCGGGGGTCGCGTCGAGGATTTCCTCAAGGTCTTCGCGAAAGCCCATGTCGAGCATTTCGTCGGCCTCGTCGAGCACGGCGACGCGCAGCGATTCCAGGTCGAGCGCGCCGCGTTCGAGATGGTCGCGCAGGCGGCCGGGGGTACCGACGACGATGTGCACGCCCTGGCTGAGCATCCGGCGCTCGCGGCTTGCATCCATGCCGCCGACGCAGGTCGCGATGCGCGCGCCGGCCTTCGCGTAGAGCCAGCTCAGTTCGCGGCTGACCTGCAACGCGAGTTCGCGCGTCGGTGCGATGATCAGCGCCAGTGGCGCCGCCGCGAAGGGCAGGCGCCCATCCTCGAGCAATTCGCCGGCCATGGCGAGACCAAAGGCAACGGTCTTGCCCGATCCGGTCTGTGCCGAGACGAGCAGGTCGCGGCCTACAGCTTCGGCTTCGACGACGTGGGTCTGGACGGGGGTGAGTCCTTCATAGCCGCGCGCGGCAAGGGCGTCCGCAAGGACGGGCGAGAGATTTTCAAAAGGCATTTTATTCTTCTTATCCTGTGCAGCAAAGGCGCCGCTGTTTGGTCCTCGCTGCCCAGTCTGCGTCCCGGGGTCTGTCGCCCGCGATCGAAACACTGGTCATGGATGCCGAAACCCGTTCGGCATGACGAAGAAATATCTGGGTTTTTTCCTAAAGAGCCTGACCCGCCGCGTATCCGCTGGCCCAAGCCCATTGAAAATTATAGCCGCCCAGCCACCCGGTGACGTCCACGGCTTCGCCGACCGCATACAGTCCCGGCACGCTTTTGGCCATCATTGTTTGCGATGAGAGATTTGCGGTCGAAATGCCGCCCACCGTCACTTCGGCCTTGGCGAAGCCTTCGGTGCCGTTCGGACGGAAGGTCCAGCGCGCCAGCCGCGCCTCGGCATCGGCGAGCTTGCGGTTGGTCTGCGCGCCGAGCTCGCCGGGCAGCGCCAGCCGCTCGGCGAGTGTCTGCGCCAGCCGATCGGGCAAGGGCAGCGTTGCGGCAAGCGTGGCGCGTGGACGCGCGCGCTTTGCGTCGATCAGCCAGCCGGGTGCGGCGGCGGGCAGGAAATCGATCGTTACCGGATCGCCGGGACGCCAATAGCTGCTGATCTGGAGGATCGCCGGACCCGACAGCCCCTTGTGGGTGAACAGCGCCGCTTCGCGGAACGCCGCCTTGCCGGCGTGTGCTTCGACCGGGGTTGCGACCCCCGACAGTTCGCGGAACAACACATCGTCACCGCCGAGCGTCAGCGGGACAAGCGCGGGGCGCGGCTCGACGATTTTCAGGCCGAACTGGCGCGCCAGATCGTAAGCAAAGCCGGTCGCACCCATCTTTGGGATCGATGGGCCGCCGGTAGCGATGACGAGGTTGGACGCGCGGACAGGCCGGTCGCCGAAGGCGACGGAGAAGATGCCATCCGCATGCGTGACCGCGCGCACCGGCTGGCCGCAGCGGACTTCAACGCCGCCCTTTGCACATTCCTCGAGCATCATCGCCACGATCTGTTTCGCCGACCCATCGCAGAACAGCTGGCCGAGCGTCTTTTCGTGATGTGCAATGCCATAGGCATCGACCAGCGCGATAAAATCGGCGGGCGTGTAGCGCGCGAGCGCCGATTTGGCGAAATGCGGATTCGCCGAAATATAGCGGTCGGGCGCGGTGTGGATATTGGTGAAATTGCAGCGGCCGCCGCCCGAGATCAGGATTTTCTTGCCTACCTGCTCGGCATGGTCGAGCAAGAGGACGCGGCGACCCCTTTGCCCCGCGACCGCGGCGCACATCAGCCCGGCCGCGCCGGCACCCAGCACGATGGCATCATAATCGGGGGCGGTCATGCGGGGTGGTCAGCGCAGCTTTGCGATCGACAGGCCGTCGGCCTTGGCGCGGATTTTTACCGACTCTTCGCTCCGCGTCAGGGCCTTGGCGATGGCTTTGAGCGCCATGCCCTTTTTCGCCAGCGTGTGGAGCTTGTCGATTTCGGCGGCGGTCCACGGCTGCTTGTGGCGTTCGAACTTGTCCTTCATGCCATTTCCTCCGCATCGGGCGCGGCGGCAAGGACGGTGATGGCATCCTCGCGGCCCTGGAATTCGACGCTCTCGCCGACCTCGGCGCCCATCAGGGCACGGCCAAGCGGCGCGGTGAAGGCGATCCGCCCTGCCGCCGGATCGGCTTCGTCATGCCCGACGATCGTCACGGCGCGCTCGGTACCCGCGAGCCGATAGCGTACCGCCGTGCCCACGCCGACGATCCCGTCGGCGGGCGCGGCCTGAACCTCCGCGGTCGCGTGGCGCGTGGCGATATAGCGCTGGCGGCGCTGCAATTTCTTGCGCGCGTCATCGGTTTCCGCCGCCGCGATGGCAACCTCGATTTGCGCGAGTTCTTCGCCGAGCAGACGGTGTCCGCGCGGGGTCACCAGATTGGCGCCCGGCGGGATCGGCCATTCGAAGACCGGTTCCATATGTTCGTCATCGCTTTCGCGGCGGAACGCTACGCTCACGTTTCTCTCTCGATATCGGGGAGGGGAAAGGCTCCTTTGCCGCGCGAAGGTGGCGACAAGATGGCGCGCTGTAACCTTACCGGGCGGCGCGGCGAATTTCCCTTCGATGCCATCCCCCCGCATCCCCCTTTGTTGTGAATGGAGTGAAGAATGAGCAATGCCTTGAAACTGTCGCTGGCCGCCTCGGCCGTTCTGGCCATGGCCGCCGGCGCGATGGCGCCGGGAACCGCTGCTGCGGCCGGAAAGACCGAAAAATGCTTCGGTGTCGCGCTGAAGGGCAAGAATGATTGCGCCGCCGGCCCGGGCACGAGCTGCGCCGGTACCTCGACCGTCAATTATCAGGGCAATGCCTGGAAGTCGGTTCCGGCGGGCACCTGCGTCAAGATGGGCGGCACGCTGACCGCGCATGAGGGCAATGCCAAGCCGGTGCCGCAAAAGAAGAGCTGAGCCCCCGCCGTGTCCGCCTCCACTACCCCCCGGCTACCCCGACGCGCCGGCATAGGACTGAAATCTCAGCATTATGCCCCGCTTCTTGCCGCGGTGGAGGCGGGCACGGCACCCGCCTGGGCCGAAATCCACCCCCAGAATTATTTCGGCCCGGGCGGACCCCCGCATCGCTGGCTGACCGCGATCGCCGACCATATGCCGCTGAGCTTTCATTCGGTCGGTCTGTCGCTGGGGTCGTCGGGCGCCGTCGATCACGGCGAACTCGATGCGCTGGCGGCGCTCTGCGCACGCTACGCGCCTGCGATGGTGTCGGACCATCTGAGCTGGAGCAACAGTGCCGGCGATAAATTTCCCGACCTGTTGCCGATCCCCTATACCAGCGCGGCGCTTGCGCATTTTGCGGGCGAAGTGGCGCGCGTGCAGGACCGTCTCGGCCGCACGATCCTGATCGAAAATCCGTCGCGCTATCTTGCCTTTGCGGCAAGCAACTGGTGCGAGGCCGATTTCCTGCACGAACTGTGCCGCCGGACCGGCTGCGGCCTGTTGCTCGACATCAACAACATTCTTGTTTCCGCCCATAATCTTGGCCGCGACCCCGAGGCCTGGCTCGATGCCTTCGACCCGCGGCTGGTCGGCGAAATTCATGTGGCGGGCCATGCGGTGAAGCCCGACGGTGCTGGCGGCACGATCGCCATCGACGATCATGGATCGCCGGTCGACACGGCCTGCTGGACTTTGCTCGACCGCTTTCTGCACCGGGCAGGGCCGACGCCGGTGCTGGTCGAATGGGACAGCGACGTTCCGGACTATGCGGTGCTGCGTGCCGAAGCCGCGCGCGCCGACGCGCTCATCGCGGCCTGTTCACCCGTCACCGCCGATGCTTGAGCGCGATCAGGCTGCCATCGCCGCGGCGATCAACGGCGGGCCCGACCATTTGCCCGACTGGCTGTTCGCGGGCGATCCGGCGCAGATCCTGCGCGGGCTCCGCGTCCATGCCAATACGATCTCGCACGCGCGGCTCGTCGCGCTGGAGGAGACGTTTCCGCTGTGCCGCGATCTGCTGGGCGTCGAAACATTCAACCGGCTGTCGCGGCGCTATGCCGAAACGGACGGCGCGCGGCGGCGGGCGCTGGTCGGCATCGGCGCCGATTTTCCCGATTGGCTGCGCGGAAAAGCGCCGCCGCGCGCGCAGGATCTTGCGCGGATCGAATGGGCCTGGCTCGAAAGCTATCACGCTGCCGACGCGCCGGCGCTGACCTTGGCCGAACTGGCAGGGCAGAGCGAGGCGGCGCTGCTGTCGCTGCCGGTTCGCCGGCATCCCGCCGCGCATATTGTCAGCCTGTCGAGCGATGCGGCGGCGGCGCTCGATCCCGCGCTTGCGGTGGCGCGGATCGTGCTCCTCGCCCGGCCCGATGCGGAGGTGCGCGTTCACGCGCTTGCCCCCGCCGATGCCGCGGCGCTGGCACTGGCCGATCATTTCGTGCCGCTGCGTAACCTGATCGCGCTTCTTGCCGAAGAGCATCCGGGCGGCGGCGCGGCGATCGCGTCGCTGATTGCCGCCGGGGCGCTCGAGATGGCGCAGGAAGAAGGATAGCATGAAGCAGATTGTCGCATTTTACGATCGCGGCGTGGCGATCGTTTCGGGCCGGCTCGCCGAAAGTGTCGCCCTGCTGTTGCTGCGCGTCGCGCTGGGCGGCGTCTTCTGGCGTTCGGGGCATACGAAGGTGGTCGAAGGGAGCTTGCTTACCATCGATCCCAACACATATGACCTGTTCCGCAACGAATTCTCCGGCTTGCCGCTCGACGCCTCGATCGCGGTGCCGCTGACGACCTGGGCCGAGCATATCTTCCCCGCGCTCTTGATCATCGGCCTTGCCACCCGCTTTTCGGCGGGCGCGCTGCTGGTGATGACGCTCGTCATCCAGATATTCGTCTTTCCCGACGCATGGTGGCCGGTCCATTCGCTGTGGGCCGCGATGGCCGCGATCCTGATCGTGCGCGGCGGCGGCCTGTTTTCCCTCGACGCCTTGCTTGTTAGGATGCGCGGGAAATGAGCCTCGACGAACCTTCGCTCGCGCGCCTGATGGCCGCTTCGCAGCGGGGGGATCGTGCGGCCTATCGCGCGCTGCTCGGCGATTGCCGGACATGGCTCGCGCGCTATTTTGCGCGGCGGATCGCGCCGCATCAGGTCGATGATCTGATCCAGGAAACTTTGGTGTCGATGCATCGCAAGCTGGCGACCTGGGACAGCGATCGCGCCTTTCTGCCGTGGCTCGCCGCCATCGCGCGCTATCGCTGGATCGACATGTTGCGCCGCCAGCGTGACGAGGCCGAGCTCGGCGACAATGACGCCGCCGTGGGCGCCGAGGACGAGGCGGTCCATGCGCGGCTCAGCCTCGATCATCTGCTCGCGCTGTTGCCGCCGAAACAGGCGCAGGCGATCACGCTGGTCAAGATCGAGGGCGCGTCGATCGCCGAGGCATCGCGGATTTGCGGGCAGAGCGAATCGCTGGTGAAGGTGAATATTCATCGCGGCTTGAAAAAGCTCAGCCAATATATTGAAAGCGAATGACATGACGGACGTATCGATCGACAATCTGATCGACGGCCTGGCCGATGATCTGAAGCCGATCCGGCCGCGCCGGCTGCTGCGCGGCGGGGCCTGGGCCGCGGCGGCGTGGCTGATCGGCGGCGGCACCCTGCTGTGGCTGCTGGGGATGCGGCACGATCTGGCTCATGGTGCCTCTATGGCGCCGATGCCGATGTTCGCCTTCTGGCTGATCGTCGCGCTGGGACTGGCCGCAACCTGGAGCGCCTTGCGCATGGGGCTGCCCGGAGTCGGGCGCGACTATAGCGGGTGGCGCTGGGCCGGGCTCGCGGCGCTCGCGCTGCCGCTGACGGCGCTCGTCGTCGGGCTGGGCGATACCCATGCGGCGATGCACGGGATGGACCCGCACGGCGGGATGCGCTGCACGCTCGACGGATTGGTTGCCGGGCTCGGGGTCGGAGCGGCGCTGTTCGCGTGGTTGAAGGGCGGTGCCCCGACCTCGCTCGAACGCGCCGGCTGGGTTGTCGGGGTCGCGGCAGGTGCGGCGGGTGCGGCGGTGCTCGCGCTTCATTGTTCGTCGGACAATATGGTCCATATCGCGCTGTGGCACGGGCTTGTCGTCATCCTGTCGGCGATTGCCGGGCGCCTGATCCTGCCGCCGCTGCTGCGCTGGTAGGACGGACTGGACAGTATGCCTCCTCTGTGTTAGGCGACTAATACAGAGGAGATTGATGATGCGAAACCGGTTGATTGGCGTTTTGCCGCTGGCGCTTGTGATGGCGACCGCGGCCTGTGGCGGATCTTTCACGATCGACAGCGACAAGGACAGCAAGTCGGGTGCCCGCGATGCGGGACCGGTTACCACCCGCGGCTTCGCGCTGAACGGCTTCACCGGCGTCAAGGTCACCGGCCCCGACGATGTCACGATTCGCCAGGGCGACGCCTTCGCCATCACGGCCAAGGGGCCGCAAGGCGAGCTCGACCAGCTCGAGATCGTGACCGACGGCTCGACATTGTCGATCGGCCGCAAGCGCGACGGCTTCAGCTTCGGCGGGCGCGACCATGAGGGTGTCGAGATCAGCATCACCATGCCGAAACTGTCGATGCTGCGCCTGACCGGATCGGGTTCGATCGACGCCGACAGCGTCGATGGCGACGCGCTGGAGGCGACGGTGACCGGATCGGGCGACCTCAAGGTCGCGAAGATGACCGGACAGAGCGCTAAAATCGCGATCTCGGGGTCTGGCGACGTCGATATCGGCGGCGGTACGGTCAATTCGGGCGCGATCAGCGTGACCGGATCGGGCGACGTCGATGCCAAGGGGCTTGCGGCGCAGACGCTCGACGTGTCGGTCGCGGGATCGGGCAATGTCGAAGGACAGGCGAGCGGCACCGCGTCGATCAATATCCTGGGGTCGGGCGATGTGACGCTGACCGGTGGCGCGACCTGCACCTCGCGCGAAATGGGATCGGGAACCGCAACCTGCAAATGATCGCGCGCTGGTGCCGCCGCCGCGAACCGGTTAAGGCAGCGGCATGACCAGCATCATGCGATGGGCCGCGATCGCGGCGACCGCCCTCTTGTCCGCTGCGTCGGCGCACGCCGCCGAAAAGCGCTTCGGCCTCACCAGTTTCGCGGCGATCGAAGTCGGCGCCGATGTCGATGTCGAGGTGGTAACGCGCGCGCCGGTGAGCGCCGTGGCAACGGGATCGCAGGATGCGCTTGACCGGCTGACCGTCGAAAATCGCGACGGACGGCTGGTGATCGGGATGCGCCAGTTCGCGGGTGACGACCGCCGCGGCAGTTCGCCGGGCGCGGTGCTGCTCCGCATCAACGCCGCGACGCTGCAATCGGCAACGCTGGTCGGCGCGGGGTCGCTTCACATCGACGGGATGAAGGGCCAGCGCGTCGCACTCGGCCTGCGCGGTCCGGGCAAGCTGAGCGTCGATGCCGTCGATACCGACAGGTTGGCGGTTGCGATGATCGGCAACGGTACGCTGACGCTTGGCGGCAAGGCGAAGCAGGCGCAGATGACGCTGTCGGGTTCGGGGGTCGTCGATGCCGGCAAGCTGGCGGTCGACGGACTGATTTCGGACAGCGAAGGGACGGGCGACCATATCTTCAGTGCGGTCAAATCGGCCGCGATCACCACGCGCGGCAGCGGCAAGACCGTGGTGCTGGGGCGCCCCGTCTGCACCGTGCGCAACGTCGGCACCGGCACCGTGGCGTGCGGCAGGGCGCGCTAGGGCGCGCGGCGGGACACGGAAGGGACGCTGGCGTGAGCGATGATTTTCTTCAGGGCACCGTGCATCAGGCGGCCGACGATATGCAGGCCGCGATATGCGCCGATCCGGCGGTCTTCGCGCTGTGGCAAGGGCTGACGCCGCTCGGGCGCAATGAATTCATCTGCTGGGTGGAAGATGCGAAACAGGCGGCGACGCGCGCCCGGCGCATCGGCCGGACCGTCGAGGAGTTGCAGGAAGGCAAGAAGCGCCCCTGCTGCTGGGCGGGGTGCATCCACCGCACCGACAAGGCGCCAAGCCGGTGGCAACAGGCGGTGCTGATCGACGGCAAGGCGAAGGCGCGCTAGGCGGAGCCGGGACGACGCACATTGCGCCGCCACTAGCCCGCCGCCGCGCTCCCTAGCTGGCGCTTTTGAAGCTTTCGGTGCCGGCCCAGCCGCGTTCGGACACGTCCACCATCACATTTTCCGGCCCCGTCATCTTGTACTCGGCATTGTCCTTGGCGGGGTTTTTGCCGAGACCTTGCGCCAGATTGACGTCGTGGCGCGGCGCGTAGCCCGAATTTTCGAAGCGTTCGACCACTTCGGCGATATCGTCGCACTGGAAACCGATGTGGTGCAGCCCGGTATAGCCTTCGGGAAATTCCATTCCCGCGGCGGGGCGGTTCTTGAAGCAGAGCAGCGCGATGTTGATGTGGCCGTCGGTGACATAATAGCCGCGCGCGTTGCGGCTATCGATCTTGCCCGCGACGGTCCAGCCGAGGACTTCGGTGAAGAAGCCGACCGAATTGTCGGGGTCGGCGGACGCGATTGCCACATGGCGGAGGCGGGTGGTCATCGGGGAAACCTTTCTATGTTCCGATACGAATGGGGCTGACGAGATCGTGCAGCGCCGCGACGATGCTTTGTGCGGTGATGCGGCCGGTGCCGGGATTTTCGTCGGTGGGGATATTCTCGATCGCGAGTTCGAAGCGCGCGCTGTCCGAATCGACGATGATGCGGTGCGTGTTGCGCGTAAGGGCCGGGTCGGCCCAGATTTCGAGCCGCGTCTGGTCGGGGCCTGTTCCGGCCAGGCCCAATGCAGCGGCGACATTGACATTGGCCGGAAAGGCGATGGCACCTTCGCGCGCGCTGCCTTCGAATATCTTCAGCGGTTCGTCGATTTCAGTGAGATCGATGCCGTTGCGCACGACATGGTCGGCCTTGACGAGCGATTTGACCGGTTTGCGCGTCACCATCGTCACCGAATGGATCGAGCCGACCGCCGCCGCGCGCACCGCATCGAGACCGAGCAGCGCGCCGGTGGCCAGGATGATGCGGCCGCCATGGTCACGCGCGAACCCGGCCGCCCCGGGCCATTGCATCAACGCGGCGCCGCTGACCGTAACCAGCGTCTTGCCGGCGCATAATGTCGCTTCGGCGATGTCCCGGAACGCTGCGGTCGGCGCGCTGTCGACGATGACATCGGACAAGGCGACGAGTTCGGCGGTGTCGACGATCGGAACCGGCCGTGCAAGCTGCGCCATGGCGGCTTCGGCGCGGGTGCGATCACCTGCCGAGACGGCGGCAAGCGCCAGCGGCAGATCGCTATTCTCGATATGGCGCGCGACGACGCGGCCGATGGTGCCGAACCCGGCAATGCCAATGCGTTTCATGGCCCCGCGCTAAGGGGGCATTGCTATATGCGATAATATCGATTGTCCGTTTCGCTATCTGCGAACGGCTATAAAGGCGCTTGGGCCACCGCTATCTATTTTTGATTATAGATAGGCGCATATTCTATCTTTGACTGCATATCGTCTGCCCCGCACAAGCAGGATCGAACTGTTGGGGGAGGCCATGCAGGCGCTTTTGAATCCGGATATGGCGATGCTCGCGGCGATGATGCTGTTGACCGGCGCGGTCGGCGGCGTGATCGCGGGGATGCTGGGCGTCGGCGGCGGGATCGTGATCGTCCCGGTGCTCGACCTCGTGCTCGCGGCACTGGGCATCGATTCCTCCGTGCGCATGCACGTCGCCGTTGCGACCTCGCTTGCGACGATCATCCCCACCGCTATCTCCTCATCGCGCGCGCACGAAGCGAAGGGCGCGGTCGATCATGACCAACTCAGGCGCTGGGGCGTCGCGATCTTCCTCGGAGCGATCGCGGGCGTGCTGCTCGCGAGCCGCGTCAGCGGCGACGTGCTGTCGGCGGTGTTCGGCATCGTCGCTTTGCTCGTCGCGGTGAAGATGCTGCTGCCGCTGGAGGGCAAGCATATTGCCGAGACGATGCCGGAGGGCGTGGCCGGGCAGGTGATCCCCTTCGCGATCGGCGGCATATCGAGCATGATGGGGATCGGCGGCGGCACGCTCAGCGTGCCCGTGATGACCTTGTTCAACGTGCCCATCCATCGCGCGGTGGGCACCGCGGCGCTATTCGGGCTGCTGATCAGCGCGCCCGCCGCGGTCGCCTTCGTCGTTACCGGCTGGCACGTCGAAGGCCTGCCGCCGGGCAGCCTTGGCTATGTCAATCTGATCGGCCTCGCCGTCATCGGCCCCGCAACCTTCGTCACCGCGCCGTGGGGCGCCCGCATCGCGCATGCGCTCTCCAAACGCCAGCTCAGCATCCTGTTCGGCCTCTTTCTCACCGTGGTCGCGGTGCGGATGCTGATCCGGGCGTTCGGGTGAGGGCGAAATGGCCTGTGTTCGAACGCCGCACCGTGCTGGCTGCAATCGGCTCCGTCTTGGCCCTCGGTCGCACCGCCCCCGGCTTTGCCCGCAGTTTTACAAAGGATGATCGACGCATGACCCGCTTTGCCCTTGCCACCCGCGCCACACCGGACGGTGCGCGCCCCATGATCCGGGTCGGCGACGCTTTTCATGATTTGCACGATGCGGCGGCAACGCACGGCTTTACCGCGGTGGCGGACGATGTCACCACGATCATACGCGACTGGGATGCCCGCCGCGAAGGGCTGTTCGCGCTCGCCCATGTGCTGGAAGGCGCGGCGGGCGGAATCGACGCGCCCACGCTTGCGGCGCCGTTCGAGCCGCGGCGCATCTTCGCCGCCGCGTCGAACTTCATCGAACATGCCGAGGAAATGCAGACCAAGCTCGCCGCCAAGGCCGAGAGCGAGCCGTATATCTTCCTCAAGACCGTCGAGAGCGTCGTCGGCCTGAACGAAACGGTCGTCGTCCCGTCGCAGGTGTCGCGCCCCGACTGGGAGGTCGAACTCGGCGTCGTCCTCGGCCGCGCGGGCAAGAATGTCGCGGCGGCCGACGCGCATGACCTGATCGCTGGCTATACGATCGTCAACGACGTCTCGGCGCGCGACCGCACCCGGCGCAGCGACTTTCCCTTCTCGCACGACTGGTTCCGCGGCAAGAGCTTCGACAGCTTCACGCCGCTCGGCCCCGTATTCGTCCCGCGCGACTGCCTCGGCGATCCGCACGCCATCCGCTTGGGGCTCAAGGTCAATGGCGAGGCGATGCAGGACGGCAACACGTCCGAGATGATCTTCAACATCTACGAACAGATCGCCTATCTCTCGACGATCCTCGAACTCCGGTCGGGCGACCTGATCGCCTCGGGCACCCCCGCCGGGGTCGGCATGGGGCGCGGCGTCTTCCTGAAGGACGGCGATATCATGGATGCCTGGGTCGAAGGGATCGGCGAGCTTCGCAACCCCGTTTCCGCGCCGCACCTGCCGCGCGCATGACGCCGAAGACCGCCTTTTCACGACGTGCGCTGATCGCGCCGCTGCTCGTCGTCGCGGCCATCGCCGTGCTGACGCTGTGGAGCGCCTTCGGCGGCAACGCGCCGCAGGCCGCGAAGCAGGCGGAGGGAGCGCGAACCGTGCGCTTCAACATGGCGTGGCTGCCGCAGGGCAGCATGGCGGGCATTTTCGTCGCGATCGACAAAGGCTATTTCGCCGATGCGGGGCTGAACGTCGAGCCGGTGCGCGGTTTCGGCGGCATGCGGACCGCGAACGAGCTCGACCAGGGCATGTTCGAATTCGCCTATATCGACCCGCTGTCGGTCGCGCTCAGCCGCGCGAAGGGTGGCAAGGTGCGGATGATCGGCGGCATCAACATGCGGCTTCCCGCCGGCGCCTGCTTCGTCAAGGAGCGGCACAAGATCGCGAAGCCCGCCGACCTTGCCGGACTGCGCTTCGGCGCCGGGCAAAGCTCGATGATCCAGGCGCTGCTCCCGGCGTGGCTCAAGGACAATGGCGTCGATCCGGCGCGCGTCGAGCAGATTCAGCTCGATCCGGCGATCGTGGTTTCGTCGCTTGTCGAGGGGCGGATCGACGCCGCCGAATGCTGGCTCGGCAATTCGATGGCGCTGTTCGACAAGGCGGCGAAGGCGAAGGGCGTCAGCATCGGCCGCATCGCCTATGCCGATTTCGGGCTCGATGTATACGGCAGCGGCTTCGCGACGCAGGACGTGCTTATCGAGAGGGATCCCGAGCTGGTGCGCGCCTTCCTCAAGGCGGCCTTTCGCGGTTACGCCGACGCGGCGCGCGATCCGAAGGGTGCGCTCGCGATCATCCGCAAGGCCTATCCTTTGCTCGACGAGACGGTGACCGAACGCCAGATCCGCGAGACCGCCGACCTGATGGCGGCCGAGGGCGGTTCGCATCGCCTGACGCCCGAAAAGGTCGCGCGCACAGTCACCTATCTGCAGGCGAGCGGCCAGCTTCGGGGCTTCGATCAGGCGCCGCAGCTCTTCACCAACGCCTTCGTTCCGATGGGGAATCAGCCATGACCGATCCCGCTTCCTACCGCCCGCGCCCGACGCGGCTCGGCCACCTCGTGCTCAAGGTACGCGACATCGACCGGAGCCTCGCTTTCTATACCGAGGTCGTCGGGTTGACCGTGTCCGACTGGATCGACCATCATATGGTCTTCCTGCGTGCCAGCGAGGATCACCACGACCTCGCGCTGCTCCAGCTGCCGCCGGGTCATACCGATATTCCCGAAGGCCATTATCCCGCGGTCGAGCATTTCTCCTACCGCCTCGAAACGATCGAGGAGATGGAGAAGGTCGCCGAGATGCTCGTCGCGCGCGCCATCCCGATCGACCGCGGCATCGGCAAGCATGGCCCGGGGGCGAACAGCTTCCTCGTCTTCCGCGACCCCGACGGCAACAATGTCGAATTCTACACCGACATGACGCAGATCACCGCCGGCAGCCCCTATGAACCCTCGGTGTGGGACGGGAAGGATCTCGAAACCTTCGACCGCTGGCACCTCGACCGCTTCCTCGTGCCGCCGCCGGCGCGCATCGTCGCCTTGCTGGGCAAGGACGGCGACGCGTGAGCAGGTGGTTCAATCGCGACGCCGCGATCAGCATCGCCTTCTTTGCGGCGCTCGGCCTCGCATGGGAATATGGCGTCCGCTGGTCGGGGGTACAGTCCTACCTGCTGCCGCCGCCGAGCGCGATCCTCGGCGAGCTTTGGCAGTCGCGCGGGCCGATCCTGTCGCAGAGCCTCGTCACGCTGACCGAGGTGTTCTGGGGCTTCATCATCGCGGTCGCGCTCGGCGTCCCAATCGCGGCGCTAATCTATTTCTCGCGCACCGCGAAAAGCACGGTCTATCCGCTGTTCGTCGCGTTGCAGAGCGTCCCCAAGATCGGACTCGCGCCGCTGATCGTCGTCTGGTTCGGCTACGGCCTCGCGTCGAAGCTGATCATGGCGTTCCTCTTCGCCTTCTTCCCGATCATCATCGCGACGCTCGGTGGACTGGCGAGCACGCCCGCGCATCTCGAAGAGCATTTCCGCGCACTCCGTGCCTCGCCGATGCAAAGCTTCTGGCGGCTGCGTGTGCCCGCCGCGCTGCCGAGCTTCCTCGACGGTTGCAAGGTCGCGATGCCGCTCGGGGTGATCGGCGCGGTCGTCGGCGAATTCGTCGGCTCTAACGACGGGCTCGGCAATCTTATCCTCACGGCCTCCGGTTCGGGCCATACGACGCTGACCTTTGCAGCGTTGATCGCGGTGACCTTGCTGTCGCTCCTTCTTTTCTATGGCGTCGCCTATTGGGAACGCTTCATCTGGTGGCGCGCGGCATGAGCGCGGTGATCTCCATGGCCGGTGCCGGCAAGGCATTCGATGGCCGCAAGGTGCTGACCAACGTCAGCGCCGAAATCGGCGCGGCCGAATTCGTCTCGGTGCTCGGGCCTTCGGGCTGCGGCAAGAGCACGCTGCTCCGCCTGATCGCCGGACTCGAGCCCTTCGACGACGGCGGCATATTGTTCAACGGCGCGGTGGTGCAGGCCCCGTCGCCCGACATGGGCTTCGTCTTCCAGACCTCGAACCTGCTGCCCTGGCTCAATGTCCGCGACAATCTGCTGCTCGGGGTTGATCTCGACCCGGCGGCGAAACGTCCCGACGCGGCGGCGCTGGCCGAACTGGTGGAGACGCTGGGGCTGACAGGTTTCGAGGACAGCCATCCGCACCAGCTTTCGGGCGGGATGCGCCACCGCGTCGCGATCGGTCAGGCGCTCGCCCGCGGACCGCAGGTGCTGCTGATGGACGAGCCCTTCGGGGCGCTCGACGCGTTGACGCGCGACCGGCTCAATATGGAGCTGCTGCGCATCTGGCAGCGCGACCGCAAGACGGTGCTGCTCGTCACTCACAGCATTTCGGAAGCCGTACTGCTCTCCGACCGCGTGCTCGTGATGTCGGAACGGCCGGGGACGATTATCGAGGACGTCCGCATCGACCTGCCGCGCCCGCGCGATCCCAGCACGACGCGCGAGGATCCGGCGTTCGGCGACTATGTCGTGCGGCTCAGCAAATTGATGGGAGTATCGTGATGGACAGCGGGATTATGGCGACCGCGGGCGCCGAAATATACTGGCAGGCGCACGGAGCCGGCCCGGCGGTCGTGCTTGCGCACGGCGTCGGCGGCAACCATGCGATCTGGTATCGCCAGATCGATGCGCTCTCGCGCTCGAACCGCGTCATCACCTTCGACCATCGCGGCTTCGGCCTGTCGCGCGACCTCGACGGGCGCGGCCGCGACGCCTTCGTCGAAGACCTGACGGCGCTGCTCGACCACCTGGGGGAAGCGAAGGTGGCGCTCGTCGGTCAATCGATGGGCGCCGGCACCTGCATCGGTTTCGCACACCGCGTGCCCGAGCGTGTTGCCGCGCTCGCGATCTGCGACAGCCTGCACGGGATTGCCGAAAGCGCCGAGATCAAGACGATCATGGACGCCGCGCGCGCGAACACCGCCGACCTCGCGCAGATCGAGCGCGTGCTTGGCGCCAATGCACCGCGCGAGCTGGCGGCGCTCTATCGCCAGATCGCAAGCTTCAACATCGCCGATCGCCACAATCTGGCGGGCCGCTTCGACGCGTGCCCCGCGGTCGATCTCGGCGGTAAGGGGTTCCCGATTCTCTTCCTTTGCGGGGTCGAGGATCGGCTTTTCCCGATCGAGGCGGTGCGCGTCGCGCAGGCCGAGGTTGCGGGTTCCTTCCTCGTCGAGATCAACGACGCGGGCCATTCGGCCTTTCTCGAAGCACCCACACAGTTCAACGACACGATACTGTCGCTGCTCCAGATGGCGGGCCATGTCGGCAAGGCGGGCGCAGCGCACAGCAATGCCGCGGGCTACGTCCCGGTCGGAGGTGCGGCGTGACCGGCTATCCCTTCGCTGATCGGCCCGTTCTCAACTATGTCGATGGCGCTTTCGTCGAGGGCGATGTCTGGTTCGACAATGTGAACCCGGTCGACGGCAGCGTCGCCGGGCGCGTGTCGCAGGCGAGCCGCGACCTCGTCGACCGCGCCGTCGCAGCCGGGCGCGCCGCGCTCAAGGGACCGTGGGGCAAGATGTCGCAGGCCGAACGCTGCAAGCTGCTCGTCCGTATCGCCGAGGGGATCGAAGCGCGCTTCGACGAGTTCGCCGCGGCCGAGATCGCCGACACCGGCAAGTCGCTGCATCAGGCACGGACGATCGATATCCCGCGCGGCGCCGCCAATTTCCGCGCCTTCGCCGCGATCGCCGAGGCGCGCGCGATGCCGAGCTTCCGCACCGATCTTCCGGGCGGACGCAGCGCGATCAACTATGCGATCGCGCGGCCCTTGGGTGTCGTCGCGATCGTCTCGCCGTGGAACCTGCCGCTGCTGCTGATGACGTGGAAGGTCGCGCCCGCGCTCGCCTGCGGCAATGTCGTCGTCGTCAAGCCGAGCGAGGAAACCCCCTCGACCGCGACCTTGCTCGCCGAGGTGATGGACGAAGCCGGGGTGCCGCCGGGCGTCTTCAACCTCGTCCACGGCTTCGGCGCCGACTCCACCGGCGAATGGCTGACCGCCAACCCCGATATCGACGCGATCACCTTCACCGGCGAATCCGCGACCGGCGGCGCGATCATGCGCGTCGCCGCGGCCGGGGTGAAACCCGTGTCGTTCGAGCTCGGCGGCAAGAATGCCGCGCTCGTCTTCGCCGACTGCGATTTCGACGAGGCGGTCGCCGGGGCGATGCGCTCGGTCTTCTCGAACTGCGGACAGGTGTGCCTGTGCACCGAGCGCATCTATGTCGAGCGACCGATCTTCGACCGCTTCGTCGCCACGCTCGCCGAACGCGCGAAGGCGCTGACCGTCGGCGATCCGTGGTCGGGTGCCGACATGGGACCGCTGATCTCGCATGGCCACCGCGAGAAGGTGCTGTCCTATTATGCGCTCGCGCGCGAAGAAGGCGCGACGGTCGTGACAGGCGGCGGCGTTCCCGAACTCGATGGTGCGCTCGCGGGCGGCGCCTTCGTACAGCCGACGATCCTGACCGGGCTCGCCGACGATGCGCGCTGCGTGCGCGAGGAGATTTTCGGCCCCGTCTGCCACATCGCGCCCTTCGACAGCGAGGAAGAGGCGATCGAACGCGCCAACGATACCGATTATGGCCTTGCCGCGGCGATCTGGACGCGCGACGTCGGCCGCGCGCACCGCGTCGCGGCGCAGATGGAGGTGGGCATCGTCTGGGTCAACGAATGGTTCCTGCGCGACCTGCGCACCCCGTTCGGCGGCATGAAGCTGTCGGGCATCGGACGCGAAGGCGGCGAACATTCGCTGAATTTCTATTCCGAACCGACCAATATCTGCGTGAAGCTGTAAGAGGATAATATGGCCGACATTGCCGCCATCGCCGCAAGGCTCGACGAAGCCGCCCTCGGTGCCCGCGCGATCGCGCAGATCACCGGGCAAGAGGGCGAATTGCCGCTCGCCGAAGCCTATGAAATCCAGCGCGCCGCGATCGACCGGCGCCTCGCGCGCGGCGCAACGCTCGTCGGGGTTAAGATGGGGTTCACCAGCGAAGCCAAGATGATCCAGATGGGGCTCAAGGACCAGATTTGGGGCCGGCTGACCTCCGACATGGTCGTCGTCAACGGCGCCGCGATTGAGCGCGCACGCTTCATCCACCCGCGCGTCGAGCCCGAGGTCGCTGTGCGACTGAAGGCGCCGCTCGCGGGCGAGGTCACGCGTGCGGAAGCGCTCGCGGCAGTCGATGCGGTCGCCGCAGCGCTCGAGATCATCGACAGCCGCTACGAGAATTTCCGCTTCGCGCTCGGCGATGTCGTCGCCGACAATGCGTCGTCGTCGGCCTTCGTCACCGGGCCGTGGCTTGCCCCCGATACCGACGTGTCGGACGTCGCGATGACGATGCGCGTCGATGGCGAGATTGTGGAGACGGGGACGAGCGCGGCGATCCTCGGCGATCCGATACGCTCGCTCATCGCCGCGGCGCGGCTTGCGGGGGCGGCGGGGCTGGTGCTTCAGCCGGGTTGGACCATAATGCTCGGCGGCGCGACCGCCGCGGCCGCGATTGGCGATGCGCGCAGCGTGTCGCTCGACGCCGGTCATCTCGGCCGCGTCGGCTTCACGATCGAAGGAGGCGCGGCATGAGCGAGAGTGAGGGCAGGGTTATCCCCGGCAAGGCGCGCCCGCGCGGCCGCTTTCCGCATTATCGCCGCGCCGGCGATTTCGTCTTCGTCTCGGGCACCAGTTCGCGCCGCGCCGACAACAGCTTTGCAGGCGCTTCGGCCGACGAATATGGCACGGTCACCCTCGACATCGCGCAGCAGACGCGTGCGGTGATCGAGAATATCGAGGCGATCCTCACCGACGCGGGCGGCTCGCTCGCCGACGTCGTCGACGTAACGAGTTTCCTCGTCAGCATGAACGATTTCGGCGGCTACAACGCCGTCTACGCCGAATATTTCGACGAAGCGGGGCCCGCGCGGACGACCGTCGCGGTGCACCAGCTTCCCCACCCGCATCTGCTGATCGAGATCAAGGCCACCGCCTTCATCCCGCGCGCGCCCAAAGGATGATGCCATGCTGACCTATGGACTGCCCTTCAACTTCCGCGAATGGATCGAAGATCATCGCGACGTGCTGCGACCCCCGGTCGGCAATGCGCAGATCTGGGAGGGCGCCGATTTCATCGTCACCGTCGTCGGCGGGCCGAACCAGCGCACCGACTATCATGTCGATCCGCTCGAGGAGTTTTTCTACCAGATCGAGGGCGACATGAACCTGCGCCTGTGGACCGATGACGGCCCGAAGGACATGCCGATCCGCGAAGGCGACATTTTCCTGTTGCCGCCGAACGTCCCGCACTCGCCGCAGCGCCCGGTCGCGGGCAGCGTCGGCCTCGTTATCGAACGCAAGCGCCCCGACGGGTTGATCGACGCCTTCCAGTGGTATTGCGACGATTGCGGCCATATCGTCCACCGCGTCGAGGTGCAGCTCCAGAGCATCGTCCGCGACCTGCCGCCCTTGTTCGAAGCCTTTTACGCGAGCGAGGCGCTGCGCACCTGCGGCCACTGCGGCGCCGTCCATCCGGGCAAAGCGCGATGACGGCAACCCACGAAGCCGTCGCCCGTCGCCTGCGCGATGCCTATGCGGGCGGGGTTGTCCCGCCGCTGCGCGATGCGCTGGATCCGACCGATGCCGCGGGCGCTTATGCGGTGCAGACGATCAACACGCGCTTCTGGGAAGCGCAGGGCCGGCGGATCGTCGGGCGCAAGGCGGGACTGACCGCGAAGGCGGTGCAGGCGCAACTCGGCGTCGACCAGCCCGACTTCGGCGTCCTGTTTGACGACATGCGCGTCGCCGATCGCGGACGCCTCGACCCGGCACGGACGATCCAGCCGAAGGCCGAGGCCGAGATCGCCTTCATTGTTGGCGCCGACCTGTCCGATCCCGATACGACCACCGAACAGGTCGCGGCGGCGGTCGCGAGCGTCCACGCCGCGATCGAGATCGTCGACAGCCGAATCGCCGACTGGAAGATCACCTTCGCCGACACCGTTGCCGACAATGGCTCCTCGGCCTTCTTCGTGCTGGCGGATGACGGGTTATCGCTCGCCGGGCTCGACCTCGAAGGCGCCGCGATGGAGATGACCGTCAATGGCGCGGTCGCTTCGACCGGCGTCGGTGCCGCCGCGCTTGGCAACCCGCTCAATGCCGCCGCGTGGCTGGCGCGGATTCTCGCGGGGCGCGGCGAGCCGCTCAAGGCCGGCGATATCCTGCTCGCGGGCGCGCTCGGGCCGATGGTCACGCTGACCCCCGGCGACCAGGTCGAGGCACGCATCGCAGGCATCGGCACCTGCAGCTTTACATACAAGGCATAGCGAAATGACGAAGACCGCCAATGGCAAGACCAAGGTCGCGATCATCGGGTCGGGCAACATCGGCACCGACCTTATGATCAAGATCATGCGCCTGTCCCACACGCTCGAAATGGGCGCCTTCGTCGGCATCGATCCCGAGAGCGACGGGCTGAAGCGGGCCGAACGGCTCGGCGTTCCGATCACCGCCGACGGTCTCGATGGGCTGATCGCCATGCCGGGCTTCGCCGACATCGGCATCGTCTTCGACGCGACCTCGGCGGGGGCGCACCAGCGGCACAGCGACGTGCTGATCGCGCACGGCAAGCGCGTCGTCGACCTGACCCCGGCGGCGATCGGTCCCTACACGATCCCGCCGGTCAACGGCGACGCGCACCTCGATGCCGATAACGTCAACATGGTGACCTGCGGCGGGCAGGCGACGATCCCGATCGTCGCGGCCGTGAACCGCGTCGCCAAGGTGCATTATGGCGAGATTGTCGCCTCGATCTCGTCGAAAAGCGCCGGCCCCGGCACGCGCGCCAATATCGACGAGTTCACCGAAACGACGAGCGAGGCGATCGTAAAGGTTGGCGGTGCGACGCGCGGCAAGGCGATCATCGTCCTCAACCCCGCCGAACCGCCGCTGATCATGCGCGATACCGTCTATTGCCTGTGCGACGACGGCGACCGTACGGCGATCCGCCAGTCGGTCGAGGACATGGTCGCCGAAGTACAGACCTATGTCCCCGGCTATCGCCTCAAGCAGGCGGTCCAGTTCGAAAGCATCGGCGGCAATGCGCCCTTACGCATTCCCGAAATGGGCGGCAGCTTCACGGGTCTGAAGGTCAGCGTCTTCCTCGAGGTCGAGGGCGCGGCGCATTATCTGCCGGCCTATGCGGGCAATCTCGACATCATGACCTCGGCGGCACTCAAGACCGCCGAGAAGATCGCGCTCCGCATGAACGAAGGAGTGGCCGCATGAGCTTCGACCCGACCACGACCAAACTCTATATCCAGGACGTCACCCTCCGCGACGGAATGCACGCGATCCGCCACCAATATGGGCTCGATCATGTGCAGGCGATCGCCCGCGCGCTCGACCGGGCAAAGGTCGATGCGATCGAGGTGTCGCATGGCGATGGGCTGAGCGGTTCCTCCTTCAATTACGGCTTCGGCGCCCACACCGACTGGGACTGGATCGGCGCGGTCGCCGAGGTACTCGAGCATAGCGTGCTGACGACCCTGCTGCTCCCCGGCATCGGGACGATCCACGACCTGAAGCACGCTTACGAAATGGGCGTGCGCTCGGTCCGCATCGCGACGCATTGCACCGAGGCGGATGTCGCGAAACAGCATATCGAGTTTGCGCGCGGGCTCGGCATGGACGTCGCCGGCTTCCTGATGATGAGCCACATGTCGGAGCCCGACGCGCTCGCGACCCAGGCGAAGCTGATGGAGGATTATGGCGCACATTGCGTCTATGTCACCGACAGCGGCGGCGCGCTGACGATGGACGGATATGCGGCGCGCCTCGCCGCCTATGACTGCGTCCTCAAGCCCGAGACGCAGCGCGGGGTCCACGCGCACCACAATCTCAGCCTCGGCGTCGCGAACAGCATCGTCGCGGTGCAGAATGGTGCGATCCGCGTCGACGCTGGCCTCGCCGGCATGGGAGCAGGGGCGGGCAATGCGCCGCTCGAAGTTTTCATCGCCGCCGCCGATGTATATGGCTGGAACCATGGCTGCGACCTGTTCGCGCTGATGGATGCGGCCGAGGACCTGGTGCGCCCGCTGCAGGACCGCCCGGTGCGCGTCGATCGCGAGACGCTGACGCTCGGCTATGCGGGGGTTTACTCCAGCTTCCTCCGACATGCCGAAAAGGCGGCGGCCGAGCACGGCCTCGACACGCGCGCGATCCTCGTCGAACTCGGCCGCCGCAAGATGGTCGGCGGACAGGAAGACATGATCGTCGATGTCGCGCTTGACATGGCGAAGCAATAGGCGCCGGTCGCCGGACTGCGCAGCCGACCTAGGGCCGGGGAGACAGCGCGTCGATCAGCGACGCCGTGCCGCTGCCGCGGCGGGCGGGACGGGGCTGGTCGGGGTGCGGCGCCCAGCCGCTGAAATGGATGATACGGAATTGCTCGGCAATGCGCCCGTCGGGGTCGGCGCCTTCGGCAAAGGCGGCCGCGATGCGCGCAGCTTCGGCGCGTGACAGCGGCAGCGGCGTCGGCGTGAGGCGGCTCGTGAGGCCCGCCGCGCGCAAATCGCGCACGAGCCCCGGCAGCGCCGCATAGCGCACGGTCAGCGCCTCGACATCGACGACCGGCAATGCAAAGCCGGTGCGCTGGAGCAGATTGCCCATCGCGGCGAGGTCGATCTGCGGGTGCATCCGCGCGATGGTGCGCACCCCCTCTGCCATCGTCGCACGGCGCAGGCGCGGCAGGCTGCCGTCGCCGACAAAGGCGCCGAGCAGCAGGCCATCGGGCGCCAGCAGCGCGCGCAGCCGCACCAGCGCACCGGGAACGTCGTTCACGGCGTCGAGACCGCCGGGCCAGACGATCAGATCATATTGGCCGAGCGGCAGGTCGATCGCATCGACTTCACCGACGATCGCTCCCGTCGCCGCGGCGAGCCGCGGTCCGGCCTCGAAGAGGTCGAGCGCCCGTCCGCGTGCGCGCAACGCGTCGGCAAGCGCGGCATCGTGGGCGCCGATCAGCAAGATGCGATCGAAGTCGCGCGTGACCATTTCCAGCCGGTCGAGCAGCGTTTCGGCCAGGATCGGCGCAAGGAAATTGGCGTCGGCGGGCAGGCGCGCCAGCCGGTCGCGTTGGGCGCGGTGGCGGGCGGCGGAAAAGAGCGGCGGCGGCTGCGACATGGGCGCGCTTGTGCCGCCGGGCGCGATGTTTCACAAGAGGCCGATGGCGACGATGGCCGAAGACAGCGAGGATGATGCGCCGGCGCCGGCGACACCTGCTCTGTCGCGCGGCATTCGCCGACTGGGCACGGCGCTGCTCGATTATGCGCTGCCGCCGCGTTGTCCGGGGTGCGGCCTGGTAGTGGGTGAGGTCGGGCAATTCTGCCTCGATTGCTGGAATTCGCTGCATTTTCTGGATGGCCCGGCATGCGCCCACTGTTCGGTTCCGCTGCCGACGGCGCTCCCCGGCGTCGCGAGCGAATGCGGCACGTGCCTGGCCGATCCGCCCCCGTTCGACGGCGCGCCCGCAGCTTTGGCCTATGGGCCCGTCGCACGGACGGTGGCGCTACGGCTCAAATATGGACGGCGCCTTGGCCATGCCAGGCTGATGGCGCGCCTGATGGCGCGGCCTTTCGAGGCGCTGGCGGGCGAAGCCGAACCGCTGCTCGTGCCCGTTCCGTTGCACCGTTGGCGGCTCTGGTCGCGCGGCTTCAATCAGGCGGCGCTGATCGCCGACGAGCTGGCGCGGCTGACCGGCGCGGCGCATGATCCGCATCTGCTGGTTCGGCGCAAGGCGACCGCGGCGCTGCGCGGCAAGGGGCGCCGCGAGCGTGAGAAGATCGTCGCGGGGGCCTTTGCGCTGGCGCCTGATGCCAAGACGCGCGCCGCGGGCCGGCATCTCGTCCTCATCGATGATGTGCATGCGAGCGGGGCGACGCTGCGCGCTGCGGCGCGGGCGCTGCGCCGCAGCGGTGCCGCGCGCGTGTCGGCGCTCTGCTGGGCGCGCGTCGTCCACGATGTGCCGGACAATGCCGCGCCATTTGACTTTGCGGCGCTCGATTCCGATATGCAGCGGTGAAAGGATGAAATCAGTCCCATGGCCAGGATCGAAGTCTATACCAAATTCCTCTGCCCCTATTGCACGCGGGCGAAGGCGCTGCTCGAGAACAAGGGCGCCGCGTTCGAGGAGATCGACGTGACGATGGACCGCGCCGGGTTCGACGCGATGGTCGCACGGGCTGGCGGTCGCCGCACGGTGCCGCAGGTGTTCATCGATGGCCGGCATATCGGCGGCAGCGACGATCTGGCGGCGCTCGATGCACGGGGCGGGCTCGACCCGCTGCTCGGCGCGGGCTGACTCTTGATCGTCTTCGATCTCTGCTGCGACGCCGGGGATCACCGGTTCGAGGCCTGGTTCGCGAGCAGCGACAGCTTCGCCGACCAGCAGGCCCGCGGCCTGATCGCCTGCCCGATATGCGGCGACAGCCGGGTGAAGAAGGCGGTGATGGCGCCGCGCGTCGGCGCCAAGTCGAACCAGCAGGCGGTCGCAGCGCCGACGCCCGCACCGGCACCCGATGCGCCGCCGTCCGCCGAAATGGTCCGCACCGTCCTGGCGGCGATTGCCGCGAAGCAGGCCGAGATGTTGCCGCAGTCGCGCTGGGTCGGACGCGATTTTGCCGATGCTGCGCGTGCGATGCACGAAGGCCGCGCGCCCGAAGACCTGATCCACGGGCAGACCTCGCCCGAAGAGGCGCAGGCGCTGCACGACGACGGGATCGCCGCCATGCCACTCCTCGTCCCGATCGCGCCGCCCGACTCGATCAACTGACCGCGCCGATTGACGCTGCGCGCCTTGCCCCGCTAAACGAGCGCCGACGCGCCCGTAGCTCAGCAGGATAGAGCATCAGATTCCTAATCTGGGGGCCACAGGTTCGAATCCTGTCGGGCGCACCAAGTCCCTGACGGCATTTCACGGTGTCCAACCGCTCGAGCGAATCCCAGCGCAGGCGTTGAACCGCGTAACATGCGGCTTTCGCACGGGCGTGAAGGTCGGCGTCGGGCTTATGTCTTTCTAAAAATGACATCTTCGGGCGCGGGCGGTCGTGCCATCGGCGGCGGCTGGTGGTCGGCGCAACAAGCGGCATCCCCGATATGGCCATTTTGGAATAGTGATGCGTGCATAATCTATTATATCGATATATTGTGGCGACCTATCCATACCCGGCGATCAACAAGGCCAGTGTCGACAGTGCCGCATTTGAAGGCAAAGGCGCATGGCTGCTCGGGAGGTAGAAAATGGGATCTAGGGGGAATCTGCGCTGGGCGCTTCTGGCAACCGCGGCGGCACAATTGACACCGGCGACGGCATTTGCGCAATCGGCACCCGACGAGGCTGCGGCCGCGGCACCGGGCGACGAAATCGTGGTGACGGCGCGCAAGCGCGAGGAGAGCCTGCAGGATGTGCCGATCTCGGTTCAGGCGTTCAGCAGCGCGGCGCTCGAACGCGCCGGAATCAAGGATTTCTCCGAAGTCGCCTACCGCGTTCCAGGCCTGAAGCTCAGCGCTGAGCGCGCGGTCGATACCGAACTCTTCATTCGCGGCATCGGCTCCGATATTCAGGGCGCGGGCGCCGATGCGGCGGTCGGCATCTTCGTCGACGGCGCCTATCTGTCGCGCGGCACGGGATCGCTGCTCGACCTCTATGACCTTGAACGCGTCGAGGTGCTGAAGGGACCGCAGGCGTTGCGCTTCGGCAAGAGCGTCGTCGGCGGCCTGATCAACTATGTGACCAAGAAGCCCGGCGATACGTTCGAAGGACGGTTCGAGGCGACCTATGGCAATTACAACCGCCTCGACGTCGCCGGATCGGTGCGCGGGCCGGTGTCCGACACGTTGAGCCTGGGTCTTGTCGCCAGTTCGCGCAGCCATGACGGTTATGCGAAGAATCTGCGCGGCGGCGACGAGGAAGACCAGAATATGCAGTCGGTGCGTGCCCAGCTTCGCTGGCGACCGACGCCATCGCTCGACGTCAATCTGGCTGCCGACTACACCCGCCACCGCGACGGGGCGCGCTGGGTCGATATCCTCATTCCGGGCGACAGCGAGGAAGTGACCTATCTCGGCTATTATGCGCCGACGATCGATAGCCTGCCGGGCTTCGTGCTGCCGAACCGCAACGCGCCCTTCAAGAGCGCCGATCCGCGGTCGGGAAATCATAATTTCACGGGTTTCCAGAACAGCGACATGTACGGGGTCAGCGGTACGATCGACTGGCAGGCCGGCGGCGGGCTCAGCGTCACGTCGCAGACCGTCTATCGCGACAGCTCGCTGACGGCGCGCGAGGACGGGTCGGGGATGCTTTTCAACTTCCCGATCGATCCCGCGACCAATGCGCCCGACATCACCTCGGCGATGGTCGCCGGGCTCGACACTTATCTCGCCACCGTTCCCGACAGCTATTTCGACAGTGGCAAGGGCGAGGATGTGACGCAATTCGCGCAGGAACTGCGCCTGCGCTGGGATAACGGCGGCCCGCTCCGTATCGAAGGTGGCGCCTATTATCTGCACGAGAATATCCGCCGCGCCGAGGATGTGAACTTCCTCTTCCCCGACTATCAGGCGATCGAGGAATTCGCCTTCGCCATGGCCTATGGCGGCACCCCCGCGACGCCGTCACCGGGATCGAACCACACCGTCACCACCTCGCGCAACGACAATGTCGGCGTCTTCGGCGAGCTCAGCTACAGCATCACCGACAAGCTGACTTTCGAGGCCGGACTGCGCTATGCCTATGACCACAAGCGCTATTCGAACAACCGCTCCGGCGTGTCGTTCGAGGGTGAGGCCGTCAATTTCGTGGTCGGCGAAACGCGCAGCTGGGATGCCTGGCTGCCGAGTGCGACGCTGCGTTTCGAACCGAGCAACGATGTCACGCTCTACGCCCGCTATGCCAAGGGCTACAAGCCCGGCGGCTGGACCGGCGAAGATGCAAACACGCCCGCAGAGGCGCTGGTGTCGTTCGACCCCGAAACCGCCAACAGCTTCGAAGTCGGCGCAAAGCTCGCGCTGGCAGGCCGGCGCCTGTTCATCAATGCGGCGGCCTATTACACCAACTATGACAATCTGCAGACCAACCAGTTCCTGTCACCGGGGCCGGGAATCCCGCCTGACAATTTCGTCTTCAATGCGAAGAATGGTACGCGCGCTTATGGCCTGGAACTCGATTTCCAGGCCCGTATCACCGACGCCTTCACCCTGTCGGGCAATTATGCCTATTCGCGCTGCAACTTCACCGGCGAACTGATCATCGACGACGAGGGAACCGATCTCGACGGCAATACGTGCCGCCGTACGCCCAAACATGCCTTCAATGTCGCCGCCAATCTCGACCAGCCGATCGCCGACAATCTGGTGCTCGTCCTGGGCAGCGATTTCCAATATACCGGCGCCAATTTCTTCGACAATCCGAACACGCCCATCCTGAAGTTCGACTCCGAAATCCTGCTCAATGCACGGATCGGTCTGCGCGATGCCGACGACAAATGGGAAGTGACGGCGTGGGCGAAGAATCTCACGAACGAGCTCAACTTCACCAGCAAGCTCGAACTGTTCGGAACCATCTATTCGACCTACATCCCGCCGCGCACCTATGGCGTGACGGCCCGGTTCCGCTTCTAGGGTCGATGAGGACAACAACGATCGTCATTGCGAGGAGCGAAGCGACGCGGCAATCCAGAGTTCGCGTAAGCCGCCCTGGATTGCTTCGCTTCGCTCGCAATGACGATGTGGGTCAACGAGAAGGAGGAATCGTAATGAAGCGCGGTATCAAGATCATGGCGGGGACCAGTCTGGCTGTCGCCGCTCTGCTCAGCGCGACCGCGCCTATGGCGGCGGATTGGAGCGGCAGTCATGCCGACGCGCCGATCGATGTTCGCGATCCCTGGCTGAAAGCCTGGATTGCGGTGACGCCCGACAATCCTCCCAAGGATCCGGTGCCGGGCGTCGATTATGGCATGAATCCCGACGGCAGCTTCCGGCATCCGGTTGCGACCCGATTGACCAATGACCCGCCGTCCTTTCCGGGGCAGCTCGATCATTGGGACCAGAACAGCTATGCCAAGAATGTGAAGGTCATCGCCTTCTATCCTACGGTGACCTCACCCTGGCATGCGTGGGCGAACGTCGTCGATTTTTCCGGGCGCCGCTATCTTTACACCCACGACCGCGACTATCTGCGCATCCTTGACGTCACCGATCCGCGCAAGGCGAAGATCATCTGGTCGAAGGGCGGCGTATGGAGCGCCAAGGGATCGAGCGAGGCGTGGGATCCGTCGGCGGTCACCGATTATTTCGGCGGCGTCACGGTGGCTTGGAGCAAGAAGCTGCAACGCAATGTCCTGGTCGCCTCCTACGAGATCGGCCGCTTCGGCCTGATGGAGGACAAGCGCCGCGAGCCCGACAAGGTCGCTGCGCAGCGGCACTATAATTCGCTCAAGGGTTTCAAGGTCTTCGTTATGAACGGCCCGACACCCGACAAATGGGACCTGATCGCGACGCGCACCACCGACTACAAACATCCCGATGCGCCGGTGGGTGAACAGCAGGGATCGGGCGCGCTCGACGCGGCGACCTGGTTCGGGGGCAAGTATATGCTACTCTCGTCGGCGCCCGACGACAGCTATTCACTCACCGAATATCCCGACTATCTCTATTCGCCCGGCTATCAGGTCTGGGACATGGAGGATCCCGCCGATCCGAAGTTCGTTTCGCAGATCACTGTCCCCGGCCAGCGCCTCGGCGATCCCGAAAGCGAAGCGGCGTACCGCGCCAATCCGCGCGCGGGCAACCGGACGAGCTGGATGGGTTCGCGCTATCCGATCGTGACGTCGAAGCCGGTCGAGGCGGGTGGCAAGATCGGCTTCGGCGGCATGGGCGGCCTCGGCTTCTACAGCTTCGACCTCAGCGATCCGGCGAACCCGAAGACGCTCGGCCATCTTTCGGTGCCGCCGAGCTATGCGGGGACCGAGTTCGACAATGTCGATGTCAGCCAATATGACCGCACCGGCTTCGTTTTTTCCAACGGCTATCCGATGAACGAAAGCTGTTACGAGCCGTTCAAGCCGATCTATTCGATCGACGTGCGCGATCCCGCGCATCCGAAGGTCGCGGCGACTTTCCCGCGCCCGACGCCGCCGCCCGAGGCTTCCTTCACCGATTTCTGCCAGCGGCGCGGCAGCTTCGGACCGAAACGGTCGGGCGGGCTGACCCAGCCCCAGCGCGGCCGGCAGGGCCTTGCCATCTATGCCTTTTACAACGCCGGCATCCAGATTTTCGACGTCAAGGATCCGGCAAAGCCGGCGGTCGCGGGCTATTTCGTTCCGCGCTTCGCCAACGAAAAGGAAATGCCAGACTATACGTTCGGCAATTCCACGTTCGCGGTCTACACCGAATATGACCGCAACATCATCTGGGCCTTTTCGGTGAACGGCGTCTACGCGCTGTCGAGCCCGCTGCTCGGCAAGCCGAACCTCGGTGCGCCGAAAAAAATCTGGCCCGAGCGGAAATAGAAAGTTGTTCGTCACCCCTTCGCCGGGATGACGGAAGAAATGTTTTAGAAAGACAAACCGATGCGCACAGCCACGATGGGGCTGGCGGGGGCCTTGCTCCTTGCCGGATGCTCGAACACGCCCGGTAAACAGGCGCCGCCGGCTCCCGCCGAACCCGCGGGCGACAATATCCTGCATATCAGTTGGGGCGGCATCGCCGAAGCCGACGGGAATGAGGCGAAGCGCCACTGGTCGACCTGGGCGATCAACCTTGTCGACGGTGGGCCTGCCTACGGCTGGCTGTCGGACAAGGGCATCACGCTGCCGCACGCGCTGAATTTCGAGCTGGCTGGCACCGGAAAGATCGATTCCGTCGCGCTCGACAACCGGTTCGAGCCGGTGGTGCGTGAGGATGGATCGATGTCGCAGACCGCCGAAGAGGCGCCGGTCCGGCGCTTCGCGCTGCTCGGCTCGAACAAGGGGCCGGAGGGCCCCTATGAAACGCTGGTCGAGGGAGAGGCGAAAGCGGACGCGCGAACCGTCGTGAAACTGCCGACGGCCGCATCGGCACGCTGGCTCCGACTGCGCATCGACAGCAATTGGAAGGGCCGCGGGCCGACGCGGCTTTCCGATCTTGCCGTGCTCGGCACGCTCGATCGCCGCGGCGACGCGGCGGTTGCCGATGCCGATGCGAGCGGCGTCTATTCGCACGAATATGGCCCGATCCTGTTGCGGCAGCAGGGCAATGAGATATTCGGTTGCTACAACGACGGGCTCGGCACGCTGCGCGGGACGGTATTCGGGCGCATCATGCGGCTTGCCTGGTATTCGAAGGCAGAGGGCAGCATCGGCGCGGCGACGCTGGTCGCGGCGAACGGCAAGCTCTATGGCTTCTGGTATCGCCCCGAAGACAAGATGGGCAGCCCGTGGAATGCGGTGAGGGAAGGCGGCCTTGCGGGCGCCGACCTCGGCAAGTGTCGCGCGGCGCTCTATCCGTCTTCCTGATATCGAGGATGCCCTTTTCATGACCCTGCCATTTGCCGTTGCCGCACCTTCTGCCGAGATTGCCGGCAGCGCCGATCGCTTTCCGGTCCGCCGCATTTTTTGCGTCGGCAAGAATTACGCCGATCATGCGCGCGAAATGGGCGGCGATCCGACGCGCGAGGCGCCCTTCTTCTTCTCGAAGCCCGCCGACGCGCTCGTCGGAGCGACCGCCGACATCGCGATGCCGCCGCGCACCGACAATCTGCATCATGAGATCGAGCTGGTGGTGGCGCTCGCGAAGGGCGGCGCGAATATCGCGTCCGACGATGCGGTCGAATGCATCTTCGGCTATGCGGTCGGCAACGACCTGACGCGCCGCGATTTGCAAGCCGACGCAAAGGCCGGCGGGCGGCCGTGGGACATGGCGAAGGGTTTCGACCACAGCGCCGTGCTGTCACCGATCGTCCCTGTGGCTGCGGTCGGGCATCCGGCAAGCGCGCGCATCTGGCTGTCGGTCAATGGCGAGGTGCGGCAGGATGGCGACATCGCCGACATGATCTGGCCGGTCGCGGACATCATTGCCGAACTGTCGGCCTATGTCGAACTGCGGCCCGGCGACCTGATCTACACCGGCACGCCCGCGGGGGTAGGCCGTATCGTCGCGGGCGATGTCGTCGAAGGCGGTGTCGACGGCATCGGGGCCATTGCCAACCGCTTTCTATAACCGTATCGATATATCATGGCAGCCATTCGGTATTTTTTGTGTATGGCTTCGACGCCTAGGCCGATCGCGAAACTGGCTCTCGGATGAAGGATCGCACATGACATCGACCACAGTCGCCCGTAACGTCGTAACGGGGCTGCGCGATCTGGGCGTCCGCCATATCTTCGGCGTGCCGAGCGGCGGCTGGGTCGATTATATGGAAGCGATCCGCACGACCGACGGTATCGATTTCGTGCTGGCCAGCCACGAAGGCGGGGCGGGCTTCATGGCCGACGTCTGCGGGCGGCTGACCGGCGTGCCGGGGGTGTGCTTCGGCACCTTCGGTCCCGGCGCGACCAATCTTGCGACCGGCGTCGGCGGCGCGACGCTCGACCGGTCGCCGATGATCGCGCTGACCGACGAGATGCCGGCGCCGCTGCGCGGCCGCACGGTCCAGATGGGGATTGACCATCAGGCGCTGTTCGCGCCGCTGACCAAGGCGACGATGCGGATCGCGGCGGACAGCGCGACCGACACGCTGGCCGAAGCGGCGCGTATCGCGCTGTCGGGGCGCCCCGGCGCAGTGCATGTCGGCCTGCCGCAGGGAATGAGCGCGCAAGCCGTCGAAGCGCAGGCGATCGGTGCGGTCGAGGCCGACCCGCTGCCGATGCCCGACCCCGCCGCGACCGCCGCGCTGGTCGCCGCCTTTGCCGCCGCCGAACGGCCTGTCCTCGCAATCGGTCTCGGTGCCGTTCATGCCGGGGTGCAGGACCGCATCGCCGCGCTCGCCGAGCGCTTCGGCCTGCCGGTGCTGCTCACCCCGATGGCGAAGGGCATGATCGCCGAGGATCATCCGAATTACGCCGGGGTGCTCTTCCATGCGCTCTCCGATATGGTCGGACAGACCCATGCCGAGGCCGATCTGGTCGTCGCGATCGGTTACGACCCGATCGAGTTCAATTACGAAAGCTGGATGAAGGACGGGCTGGCGCTCGCCAGCGTCGACGTCGCGCCCATCGATATCGACCGCGACAAGCATCCGGTCGCCGCCGAGGTCGTCGGAGCGATCGCGCCGGCGCTCGACGCGCTGCTGGCGCTGCCCGCTGCCAGCAAGGACTGGGATCTCGCCGGGCTCGCGGCGCGCAAGGCGGCAATGTTCGCGAAGCTTGCGGGGCGGGACGGCGCCTTCGGGCCTTGCGCGGCCCTCGACGTGCTGCGCGACGTGCTGCCTGACAACGGCATCATGACGTGCGATGTCGGCGCGCACACGCATCTGATCGGCCAGCACTGGCGCACGCCGAAGCCTGGTACGCAGATCATGACCAACGGTTGGTCGGCGATGGGTTTCGGTCTTCCCGCAGCAATTGCTGCGAAGCTCTGTCGCCCCGATACGCCGGTGTGCTGCGTGCGCGGGGACGGCGGCGGCCTGAGGACCGGGGTCGAGCTGGCTACCGCGGTGCGCGAAAAGGTGCCGGTGGTGAGTGTTTGGTTCGCCGCTGATGTCTGCGCGCTGGGCATGT